>Ga0189277_10031_pt1 | contig 267515 bp, 248 predicted proteins | sample N26A32minimetaG_FD_130325 | JGI IMG/M metagenome (GOLD analysis project Ga0189277, IMG submission 130325) | Marine microbial communities from the Costa Rica Dome - N26 A3-2 mini metaG | ecosystem: Environmental > Aquatic > Marine > Oceanic > Photic zone | place: Costa Rica: the Eastern Pacific... | reverse complement strand
TCTTTGTCATTTTAAGTGATTTAAATGGTTAATGAATCCATCTTCAAGGCTAGCCTTGAAGATAACAAAACCATCACTTATCTTTAGACCAAGATCAGTCCACTTTTAGTTGAAGATTTACAATCATAGATGTGTAAGCTCCCCCTAAAACCGAAATGTTTAAAAGTAGAAAGATAAGAACCCCAAATCTTACCCCAACTTTTGCGCGTGGGTCCTATCGGGTTTTTGTAGTGTTCCGGTAGATAAGCGTGAAGCAAAAACCCGAAAGGGCGCAACCTACTTTTTTGGATTTCAATAGCCCATATCCTCACCCGCACCCCTTGCCTTATCGATGCCCCTTCCAAGTGCCTTGATGATCTTGGCCGCCATCTGTACTTTATTGGTCGGGATACTTGGAGCCTTGACTCCCATCGTCTTAAGGAGTTTAAAGGCCATGTCCTTTTCCTTGGTGGGCAGTCCCATCACTTTGGCAAAGAACTTCCCCGGTTCCTTGGAATGGGCCTTTCTCCCAACGTAGGACTCCACATAGTTCCTGTTGAACCCTGATGTCCTGTCAAAGGTCTTCTCCGCTGCCTGATAAAAACTGTCCCTGTCAAATCCCCTTTTGACCAACTTTCCGTTCAGTTCAACCTCGGATGCTTTGTGCTTGGCCATTGGGGAAAGAGTATAAGTGTTCGTTACGTCCCTTCTGCTTACTATGATATGGATATGGGTCTGAGGCCCCTCTTTTTGCATCCCAGCGGCCACCAATTGCCCGTTCTGTTTGTGTGGGGCCAATCTTTCTTGCTCTTTGATTCTTTTTTCAAGCTCTTTGACGTTCCCGATGGACTCGCCCCGTTCCACTTTGCGAATCTCATTCCTGAGCCTTGCTATCTCCCCTCGATAGGGAGCATTCTCCTGTACCTGTTTGTCAAATCCCCGATAGGCGCGTTCATGCTCGATTTTGGCATAATACTTCAGGTTCTCGGCCTTGACCTCTTGGTTACGGTGGAAACTCTTGGCATAGTCCTCCATGAGTTTTCTTGTGTATTCCCTTAGCATATTTGGGTCATTTCCAATGGCCTTAAGTTCCCTTTTATTGGGACTGACCACTATCGAATAAAATTTCGGGTCTTTCTGTCTAAGTTTGGCCGTATTGGCATCTATTTCATCGATGACCTTTTCAGGGCTTACGCTGTCGTTCTCTTGGTCAAAGAATTCTTCCCTTTGTTCGGGCAACCTATCTTGATTCTCCTTTTCCAGATAGTCCACATAGTTACCTACACTGGAGTTATAGGTACTGCCCATTTTCTGTGCTGAGATGGTAAGGTACATATATGTTATCTTAAATGGTACTTTAATTTTTCAAACTCTCCGATGCCCATATTCATTTTTAAGTAGGGTTTTCCCATCATTGGATCTACCTTCTCCACATTTTTGAGGATCTCATTGCAGTGCTCCTTATAATCTTTGAATTCTTTTAGCATTCTGTCGTGCTCTGTTTTCGGAACGGTATCCTTAGGCTCCAGAAAATCCATTCGCTCTTCCTGTAACTTAAAGGGTTCACGTTTAGGTTTCCTTCCATCCTTTACATAGGCCTCATAAAGAATCAACATCATTTCATAGGTGGGCCGGATACTGGTCTTTTCCATGTTCTTGATAATGGCGATGAGCCTATCGAATTTTTTCATCATCTGACGCTCCAATTTTTTGATACTGTCAAGGATGATCTTCGTTCCCTCTCCAAAAGGGTCAAGGTTGTTCTCCTTGAAATATTGCATCATCCCATCCAATACCTCACTATGCGATTTGTTGAACCTTTTGGAATAACTGCGAAAGCGTGTGGCCGTTTCCTTCTTTAAGGTAATGTTTGAATAACCACCGCTTCCTTTCTTTGTTCTTTCACTTGTTAATTGCTTTTCCATAGGTGCTATTTTGTTTTTTAGTGAAACTGCGTCAATTTTTTCGTCAAAAATTTCCAGTGTTTACAAGGCTTCCCAAAGGGTTTACTGTAGATTTCGGAAAAGTCTACTGTAGCCCCAGATTTTGAACAGTATTCCAAAATCCACTCAATTAACTGGTTTTCAACTTATTGAAGACCCGAAAACAACCGTGATGGCGCAATTTGCGCATCACCCTCTTGCTATTCCTTCGTCCCGCAAGCGGGACCGAATGAATACAGCATGATTGAAAATCAGCTGCCACATAAAAATTTTTTGGTTTGTACGGACTTTAGGAAAGTCAAATCATATAATTACTGCCGTACTGAAGTGTTCCAAGACACTTTATAAATATAATCAATTTTATATATTTCTTGATTATTCAATGCTATGAGGAACTATGTGAAATGAGATTTGTTTGTCACGGTATTACCCTAGCAAACCAAAATTTTGGCCGATTAACAACGATAGCAAGTAGCAAAAAGCTGACCTTGTTAACGGTGTCTACTAAGTTGTTGAAATTGGTTTAAAAAGACGCGTCATTTAACTCAGCACTTTGCTATGCGTTCGATTTATTAATGCCTGTTGTCACAAAGTATGGGTATTGGTGGTTCGGTTTCATCCAAAACAGCAATGGAAGGACAACCAAAATTATGACCTAAAAAACCAAACATAATAACAGGCTTATTTATAAATAATTTTCCAGTCCACTGACTGTAATACTGCTCTTTTGAATCCTCTGTTATCAAAGGAATTAAATAAGTGCCTTCTGAATCTATTTGAACATTTTCATAAATAATATTCTTGGTTTTAGAATCAACGACTACAACATATCGATGTTTCAGTTTTCCGTCTTTAATCAAGTATTGAATAAAATAATCGAGATTATTAGCTGAAAATATATAGGACTGACCAGCCTCGATGCCATTGAACCAACGTCTTCTGCTATCATCAATAATGTCAGCACTGAATTTTTTTGGAAAGTCACGGTCATCTATTCTTTTCCAAACTATGGATTCAAGCATACCTGTTTGAAAAGGATTTTTTTGGCCGATATATACGAAATTATCCGAATCTCTAATTTTTTCATCTAAATCAAATCCAAATTCATAGGCATCTTCGAGATTGCTGTAATTATCTGAACCATATATATTGACACAGGCAATCGCGGGCAAATCCTTAATATTAAAACTTAAGATAGTGTCATATCTAATTAGGTAGACAAATACTTTATCCGATTCGGATATTTTAAGTCCATTAATAAGTTTTTTTCTTTGATTTGGATTCAGTTTTATAGTGTCATTTTCTAAATCATTATCTGTAAGTATTGATTCTTGGTTTCGTTTTCCATTTTCGTCATAAAAATAGGTTTCTGATAGATTTAAAAAGGCAATTCTAGTTTTTCCATCTTTCTCTTTATAAAAGGGGGAAGAAGAATACAATTTCAAGTCAGACTTAACAGAAGAATATGACAAGAAACCATTGAATACATAAACAGTATCTAAATCTTTCTCAACACCCACCCATTCTCCTTTGATTATCCTTTCTCCGTCTTTTATTTGGTCGGTAATATTGGTGTATTCAATAATTTTTAAATGAGTGTTCAATGGAAATTTACCTAAAACATTTCCATTTGGTAAATCTCTAAAATTAAGCCCAGATCTTGCAACTACATATTTTTTCTCGTCATGCTTGGGTATATTTTTTTCCTTTTTCTTCTGAATTGAATCTTTTGGTTCTTCAATTAATACTTTTTGCTCTACTACCTTTTCAGTTCCGCTCTTTTCCTGTCCACTTGTCTTCTCTTTACAACTCAAAGTCATAAGCAATATTGATAGAAGAAATAGTTGTAAATGATTTTTCATGTTTATTTAGTTTGGCTTTTCAAAACGCGTACAACAATTTTGGTTATGCGGAGTATCCCGAAGAACATTGTGTATAGGTTTTGTTGAGCACCTTTTTTTATTTGTCTATTCTGGACAATTTGGGAGGTCCACCACCATGCAAATGACTTTCAGGATAAGATAATTCCCAAATACTGCCATTCGTATGTTTGTACCGCCTTGTCCATCCATCTTTACTATATTCTATTTCTTCAAAGTCATTCTTAATCATTGAATCAATCAATTGGCAATTTGCATCAGCGACCATTTTGCCATCTTTAAAAACCCATTTTCCAATTATTTCCTTTTCCATAATGTTAAGTATCTATTTTTCAGGATACTTTTCATAAGCTAATTTTTTAATTTCAGATTCAGGTAATCCCTTTGCGCGCAGTTCTCGGGAATAGGTGGCTCTTAATCCGGCTAAATCATCAAATGGATTGTTAATCAGAATTGATTCATGCTCATTTCTCTCCCTTTTTTCCCAATCCTTATTTAAAATGGCAAGTAACTCTAATTGCTTTGCAAACATTATTCTTCGTGAGTCCTTGTCCTCAACTCTATTTTTTAATTCGTAATCACAAGCCATCGAAAAGGTCACACCTGAAAAAACCCAATACATTAAATCATCTAAGTCAGAAGTGACTTTACGTTCATATTCAGTTCCTCTTTCTGAAATCACTAAATGATAAAGTCCTGAGTTGTCAACTTCTATATTTGGCGTCGCATCTCCAACTGGAGAACTAAAAGTGGGTAATAAGTTTATCGGTGCTTTAATTCTGCTTGCTAAATCCTTAGTCAAGTTTTCTATTTCAGTAAGTTTCTTCATTTTATGTTGTACAACCAGGATATATGGATGTAAAATACACCTATAAACTCCTAAAATGGAATAAAATCGATGAATTTGATTAATTCTTACTGGAAAGCTTTACTTGCCCTCCATTTTTTCAACCAATATCCTCATATCTTCGCTGACTTTCTTTTCCAAGACCCTTGCATAAATCTGGGTAGTGGATAATTTGGTGTGACCAAGCATTTTGGAGACTGTTTCAATCGGGACTCCATTGGATAGGGTTACCGTTGTTGCAAAAGTGTGTCTTGCAGTATGGAATGTCACTTTCTTGTAAATCTTACAGGCTTTACAGATTTCTTTTAAGTAGTAATTGACCTTTTGGTTGCTATAAACAGGCAATAGTACCTTCATCACTTTCCTTTCCGAAGAATCTTTATATTTCTTGATGATTTCCTTTGCTTGTGGGAGTAATGGAATTTTGAGTTTTTCGTCCGTCTTTATCCTTTTGGTAAACAACCAGTCGTTACCGTCTATTCCCTTAAGAACATGTTCTGGGGTCAATGCCTTGAGGTCGATATAGGATAGGCCAGTATAGCACGAGAAAAGAAACACATCCTTACATTTCTCAACCCCCTCTTTTTTAAACGTGGTTTCTTCTATCAACCTCAATTCCCGTTTTGTCAAATATTCCCGTTCGGTTTTCTCAAAACGCAGTTTATAATTTTCAAAAGGGTCTTTTGTTATCCAATCCAACCGAACGGCCAATCTTGACATTTTCTTAAGCCGTTCCATATGTTTCATGGCCCCATTATTGGTGCACTTGGTACGTGTAGATGGCCTGTACTTTCTAAGATATTGTTCAAAGTCGGATATAAAACGATAATTCAATTTTTTGAGCTTGATATCCTCTAACCCATATTCTTCTTTTAAAAATAGGCTTACACAGCGTTCTGTGATGTGGTAATTCTTTCTGGTTCCCGGACGTAAAGAAGTGTGCATGGTTCCATTGTGGTAGGCAATCAATTGTTTCAATGTTTTTCCGCCCTCATCTTCCCCAAAAAATCTTGCTTTGATAGATAGTGGAGTGATTACCTTTTCTTCTGCCATCATCAATCTATGGGCCTCATGTAGTCCTGTATAAATTTGGTCTAGGTACTTGTTCAGGGAAATCACATAACTGGAAAAACCCTTGCCCCTTTTACGGTTATTGTCCCATAAATTGGCTTTTATCTCCCGATTTATGCTAAAATCGGTGCGCTCACCATCGATGGTGATCCTACAATAGACAATTAGGTTCTCGGATTGAACCTTGTGCTTTCTTGTAAAGAAATTGATTGTTAAACGATTGTTTTTCTGCATGTTGTAACCTTTTAGAGTGTGAATACTTTGAAAGTCAAAACACAAGAAAAATGGTTCTAAAAGTCATTTAAAGTTACAACAAGAAGTGTAAGTGTTTGCTCCCGATGGGAACACGCTTGATATGATTTTAGATGGTTTTAAATGAATTCAAACGATATGCCTAAAAACACAAAACACTGAAAATCATAAGATTAACAGTGTTTTGATTTTACTTAAATAAGGTAAGTCGGGATGACTGGATTCGAACCAGCGACCACACGCACCCCATGCGTGTACGCTACCAGACTGCGCCACATCCCGAAAACGGAATGCAAAAATATAAATTTTACAGATATTACCTTGCCAATTCCTGAAATTAAAAAAGAAAAACACTTCTCTTCCAAATAGGCATACGAAAACGTCGCACAAGTATCTGAACCTTAGCCCAGAACTGTACATGCAATTGTTTAGCCCCTTCTATCTATATAAGGTAAAATGTCCTACAAAGCGTTGTTTCTCCCTGTCGTTGGCGTTTACCACATACCAGTAATCCCCTGTGGGAAGGGGTTTACCCTCGTAGTTTCCATCCCATTTCTTCACTTGGTCCAAATGGGCCACTACCCTACCGTATCGGTCGTATATAATGACCTCAATATTTGGGAAAAATTCACGGTTTCCAGGATACCAATAATCATTTAAATTATCGCCATCCGGTGTAAAGAAATCTGGCATTTCAGGCATTCCTTCAAAATCAAACGGCATTACCAGGTTTGCCACACACCCCCGCTCATCACGTACCATAATATTGATGTTGGCATCAACACTGATGTTAAAAATGTTGGTTTCACCGTACGATTCTCCTTGAAAGAAATATTCGTATCCTCCGAAACCACCCGTTGCCATGGCCGTTACCTCATTGGGACCTGTCTTAATTGCTTCCAAGGTTAGAGGTTCGTAAGCTTCAACTTCAAACTCCACAAAGGTTACACATCCATTTTGGTGATAAATGAATACTGTGTGCTCTCCCGCGGGGAGGTCACCAAAAGTACGCTGCTCGGTAGCCATGGAAATATCATCCACATCCAAGGCAAATAGTAATTGCGGAACTTGGGAATTATCTGCAATATTGATACGAACAGTGCTATTCGGGAAAATACCGTCGCAACCATACTCCACCACAGGTTCAGCTTCTATTTCTATCCCAATGCCTATATCTGCCACAACATTGGTCTGGCAACCATTGGCATCCCTAACAAATATTACGTAAGTCTCGCCTCCTGCCAGATTGTCAAAAAATAAGCTGTCATTCTGGACAAAATCGGCATCATCCGCAGAATTCACACTCGTGTAGTATGGGGCCGTTCCTCCGGTAACTCCTAAAGTCAAGGTACCATCATTATCACCAAGACAGACTTCCGGGGTAGTAGAAACAACACTTGCCACCAGTTCGGCCGGCTGAGTGATTTCCACAGTTCTGGTGATAGTACAGCCCAAATCATCCTGAATAATAATATCATAGGTTCTAGGAGCAAGATCATTAAAAGTCTTCCTGTTCGGATTATTTGGATCATCCCCTTCAAAGAATTCACTCAAGGTATCAGAAATAGAATATCTAATGGCTCCAGTACCACCACTGGCTTCAATAATGATCTGTCCATTGGCGTCTCCGGCACAGACTACGGGAACTGCCTCCAAATACTCCAATACCAAAGGTGGTTTTGGCTCAATAACTATGGGGTCCGATATGGCCTCACATCCACCACTTCGTGCATATACATAGTACGTTCCGGGGTTCAACTCCCTAAAGATACCGGAGCTTTGCGCAGGACGAACAATAGTGGCCGCGGTCACGGGAAGGGTGTTGGAGTTTACCAAGGTGTAAATATAGCTTCCAATACCGCCAAAGGCTTCCGAGCGTATAATTCCAGTTGCCTCACCTGCACAATTGATGGTGGCGTTGGTCAAATCCAATGCAATCACCAAAGGTGCAGCTGGGTCCAAGGAAATTTGGTTAGACTTTTCAAACGGACATCCATTTGAATTTTGGACATCATACTGGAAAGGTCCTGGGTCAATAGTAATATCTTCTGCAATTTCCACACTCGTCATCCCAGCGCCAAATGGTACAAATGGGTCCGTTGTTCCTGCTCTTCGGTAGAAATAGTCCACTCCAGGTTCAGGATTGGTCACCGTTAATTCCATTCTTCCCAAATCCCCACAACCGGGAGGTTGCAATTCCACAAGCTCGGCCACAACTATTTCAGGGTCCTCCACGCTTATCAAATCTGTGGTAAAGCTACAGTTCCATCCATCAAAAATGGTAATCCTGTAATCTCCAGCGGATAGATTGGCAAAAGTTGGTGTGGTCTGAAGCCCGCTGTTGGTACCATCTGTAATCCTGTTCAATTGATAGAGGTAATTTCCTGGGCCTTGTCCTCCTGCAATGGCAAATGCTTGGATAATTCCATTGTTGTCATTGTTACACGCCAAAGGTTGTACCACCTCGATATTTGCAGAAATTGGAATTGGCAATGGTAGATTGATATCCCGAGTTGCCTCGCACCCCCTTATATCCCTAACGTTTATGGTATAGGTATCTGTGGAGAGATTTTCAAAAACAGGATTGGTATTGGGGTAATCCACCAAAATGGTTCCATCCGAAGCCACCAATTGATACTGATAGGTTCCCCATCCACCATCTCCGGCCGCTGTAATCTCACCCAAACCGGGAACATTACAGGTCACCGGGGAGGTTTGTACGGCATCCACTGTAAGCGCCCTATCCGGAGAACGAACTGTGGCAACATTACTGATCACATCACAGAAAGGGGAATCCAATGCTTCTATATATACCACCAAGTTCCCGGCAGGTACATTGTTGATGAGTTCAGGAGTATTTATGGGTGCATTGGTGTCAAAACTACCGGTAACACCTGTCGAAGTTTCCACACCGGCATTATCCCTTGTGAACACTTCGTAGTTGTATTGTCCGCTATAATTATTGATTTCCAAACTGATGATACCATCGCTACCATTGAAACAAGTAACAGGTTGCACTTCGGCAATCAAAGCTTCCATGGTATTGTACTCTGGCATGTTCACCGTAGTGGTAAGATAGGTACATCCACCACTGCCCACATCGGTCACTGCAAAAATATAGTCGCCCGGGTTGGTAATATCCCATGTAACCCGATCAGTTCCACCTGAACTTCTTGCAGGTTCCGAACCTAGCGGAAGGATTTCTACCTCATAGTTTCCCGGTCCTTCATTGATGATAATGTCAATGGTACCTGGATTCACACCTGTTCCGGAAACATCACAGGTAATTGGATTTACATTATAACTGAATGTAATATCTGTTGGACTGTTAATGGTTACGGTTGATGTGTCCTCGCAGCCGTTTTGGTCTCGGACTGTCAATGTAATGGTCTGGTTGGTTCCATTGTCAATGACTTCAAATGTATTACTGGTCTGGAAATTGGTACCATCAAACTGAGGAGTACCATCATTCATGCTATAGGTGTATGGGCCAGTTCCCGTAGCGGTTCCCGTTCCATCCCCGTTGGTATCGGTAAAAATGGTAATGGTGGCTGTGCTAAATTGATTGCTGGATGGATTACAGCTGAACTCGGTATTTATGGCATTGGATTCCAACAAAGAGGGCTCATCTATGATGATGTTTCCTGATCTATCGGTACAGCCTCTATCGGATACCACCTCAACCTGATAGGTATTTGGAGGTAGGTCATCAAAGACGGGCGAACCTTGGGGGCCGGCAAAAATCGTGGAACCGGAACCTACATAAAGGATATAACTTAATGGGGTATCGGTATCACTTCCGGGTTGCAATTCCACAGAAATGGTACCATTATCCGCTCCATTACAGGTAACATCACTGTTTGGAGTGGCTGTGATCACTGGAGTGTTCACGGTGGACACGTTGACTATGGCCTCATCAGAACACAACGGCGTGGTGTTGGAACTCAAATCGGTTACCAAAATATTGTAATCTCCCGGCAAAACGTTGTTGAAAACATTGGTATACTGGGCAGGACCTATATTGGCCAAGGTACCCGCATCCCGCAATTGATACTCAAAATTACCACTACCTCCCGTAGTGTTCACCGTAATGACCCCATCTCCTGCATTACAGGTAGGGAACGAAGTAGCATCTGCCGAAATCGCAAAGAAATCGAATACTTCTGCGGTCACGGTATTGGTACAACCATTGCCATCCCTTACAGTAATCACATAACTGCCGGGGTTGGGCACTGTAAAAGTGGTACCAGTTTGAAATCCACTACCAATATCATACTGGAAGGTGTTTTCTGGTTCGGGGCCTGAAGTCAATGGAGATACCATATGAATCTGATAGCCGCTGGTGGCCGTACACTGGTTGACCACATCAATGACCGGAGTGGGCACACCTGCTTCTTGGGTTACCGATAATGTGGTAAAAGCGGTACAACCATTGGCATCCTGCACATAAAAATCGTAATTGGAAGGATAAGGCCCTGCTATTTCAAAAGTCGTATCCGAAGAGAAAACTGTAGGTGCCGCAGCTCCTGAAGGCACATAGGCATAATTGAATGGGGCCGTACCTCCAAAACCTCGAACTGTGACCAAGGCACCTGCATTACAGGTAGCTTCCACAAAATTATCAATGGTAATGGACGGTGAACTAAAATCAATGAACACCAAAGTACTTCCCGTACATCCGGTATCGGTATCATTAACGATAATTTGATAATTACCTGGCGCCAATCCCGTAAAAGTATCCGAAAACGGAAGGGTTTCATTGGTAAATGCTGTCGGACCAGAAAGTGTGACTCCGGTATCCGTATTTTGAAGGGTTACCGTAAAATTGGCCGGATTGGCAGGTAATCCCGAAACTTCATAGTTGATGGACCCGCTCCCTGCCACATTACACGATGCTGTTGTAGATGTTGCTGTTACAGTAACTGGGCTAGGAGCTGTTATGGGATCTATTTCTTCAATGTAAATACATCCCAAGGCATCCCTGACTTCCACAAAATACGTTACGCCAAAGGTCACTATGGCCGAGAAATCATGAATATCCACACCATTTACATTGGCAGGCACAAATGGGCCTCCCCCAACAAGCCTAAATTCATAAGGGGCGGTGCCTCCCACAGCTTGTACCCTATACGAAAGGAAAGGGTCTGTACAATTCAACGGAGCTGCATCCAAAGGTATCAAATCCAGGGTGTTTTGGTCCAAGACCACTTGATCCCGATCTTCACAACCTTGGGCATCTGTGGTTACAATGGTATAATCCCCAGCAGGAAGATTGGGAAAGTTTACCGTTGTACTTCCCGTTCCCATGGAAGAGGCCACTAGATTTCCAGCCACATCCAACAGTACATAATCAAAAGGAGCTACGCCATTGTTTATGGTTGTGGAAATGGAACCGTTAACCGATCCCGCCGAACACACAGGGTCTGTGGGGGTAACCGTGGCATCCAATGGAACACTGGCCCCAATGGTTACATCGTAGGCTGGGCTTACACACCCTCTACTATCACGAATTACAAATCCACCGTGGGTTCCAGGACCATATCCAGAGAAAATATTCTGTGTGCTAAAGGTAGCCCCGTTATCATTACTGAATTCATAGGGAGGTATTCCTTGGCTTGTATCCGGAATCAGTTCTACAATACCGCTTGTGTTATCACCACATTGGGTATCTGTACCCATTATAGAGCCTGCAATGGTCTCTGGAGGCGAAATCGTGACCACATTGGTTTCGTTGGTACAGCCGTTGGCATCTGTAATCAAAAATTGGAAGGTAGTATCTGAAACAATAGAGCCATCATTGGGAATGCTGTATACAAAAGAATTTCCTGTAATATTATTGTTGTCCGAAGTATACGGTGCCCCGTTTATACTCACCTCATATATATCGTAATTTCCTCCAGAGGTATATCCATTACTGATATTCACCTGAATCTGGGCAGGTGGTCCGGCACAGTCCAGTTCTTGGATTGTAGTGGCATTGGCAACTACCTGTGGCTCTATGGTTTCCGTAACGGTATCCCTACAATCGTTGGCATCTCTAACATCGATGGTATAGGTTCCCGGGGTAAGCCCAGAAAAACTGTTGCTTGCTCCCCAAGCTCCTCCATTAATTCGATATTGATACGGAGCAGCCCCTAAAGTAGCGTTCACCGCCAAGGTAGCTGCTGTAAAATTGTCATAACAAAAATCTGAAGCACCCGCATCCAAAGTCAAAGTAGGTGCATCCAAACTTGTTAAAGTAAAACTATCTGTAATTGTACAGCCATTGGCATCGGTCACGCTTACCTGATATGTGCCGTCTTGGGAAAGATTGGAAAAAGTGCTTCCATTTTTAGGCCCTCTGGTTGAACCATCCGGCTGGGTAAGCGTATAACGGTTACCTCCCCACCCTCCTACGGTATTGATTCGAACAGCGCCAATGTTTCCATTTTGACAACTCATGTCGGTAACATCCAAACTGGAAATGGCAAAGGCTGTTGAAGGCTCTTCTATCACCAAAGTTGCCGTATCGGTACAATTGGTCTCTTCATCAGTCACGGAAATCACATAACTTCCTGATGCCAAGCTTGTTAAAGGAATGATGCTTCCATTTTGTCCAGTAAAGACTGTTCCTCCATCAATACTGTAACTATAGGTGGTGTTAAAGCCGTCCACCAAGAATCGACCTTCTCCATCCGAATCCCCAACACAGGTAACCACCTTAGTTTGCTGAGCCGTTACCCCTATGGAACTAATATCGGTGATGGCATAATTTTCATTATAAGAGCAACCTTCATTGTCGGTCACCCTAAAGGTATAGGTCCCCAATCCCAATCCAGCAAAGGTGTCATTGTTTCCATTATTGACCACACTTGCCGCTGGTGCAATAATTTCATAGGTATATGGGCCTGTTCCTCCCGTAACCGTAAGTTGCACAGAAGCCGTGGTAGTGATACAATCCAAACTTGAAATGGCAAAATCCAGATTGGTAGGTTTATTCAAGGCATTGAAAACAATATCTGGTAGTGCTTGCACACATCCATTGGCATCCCTTACCAGCGGGGTGTAGGTACCCACCCCCAAGCTTGGGAAAACAGGGTTTGCGCTAAAGCCGGCCCCCACGCTGTATTCGTAAGGTGCCGTTCCTCCAGAAACCCCTGAAATAGTAATCTGCCCCCCATTTTCATTGGTACAGGTAGGCATAGAGTTCGGGGTGGCCGTGGCCGTAATGGTTGAAGGTGTCCCAATGGTCGCCACTTGTGGTGTAGTGGTACAGGTAAAAGAATCCTGTTCGTACTGTAGTACAACATCATAGTTGCCTGGAGCCAAATTGGAGAACACATTGCTTATTTGAAAACTGGCTCCGTTATTGATGCTATATTCAATTTCATAACCAAACCCATTGGTAACATTAATGGTTATTCTACCATCATTGGCGCCACCACAATTGGCATCTTCCTCGGTAATGTTGAAAATTGGTGGTGGAATATCGGGAACATCAACAGATGCACTCCGTTGGCAACCGTTGGCATCCTCTACCAAAATATTGTATGTGTTCGGGGTCGATACTGTAAAACTCGTACTACCGGTATAGGTTGAGCCAAAAGGCCCACCATCCACACTAAAACGATACGGCGCCGTACCCCCTGATGTGGTCAAGTTCACATTTACCGAAGTGGCCCCACAACCAAAACTATCCGAAGCCGTGGCCGATACCGCCAACGGGCTAATCCCATTTCCTATAGTAATGCTTCCTCCCGATGTATCCGTTGTAATGATTTCGGAGCAATTATTGGTTTCTACCCTTATACTATAGGTTCCTGGGCTTACATTGGCAAACGTATATGCGTCGGCTGAATTGGGACCAAAGGTATCCACGGTAACCCCATTCTTTATCAATCGATATGTATAAAATCCCGGGACACCGGATACTTGAACGTCTATGCTTCCGAGTTCCCCGCTACATAGAATATCATTAGCGGTAACATCCACCGAAATATCCAAATCATTAACCGTAAGAACATTGGATGGAAATACACAAGCACTCGCAGAAACATTTTTCAGCCTTACATATACCCTGTAACTTCCTGACGTGGTAATGTCAAAAAAAGGAGCATCTTGATAGGGTCCAGCAGGAGTGTTCAAACTGTATTCGTATCCGGCGGGCACATTGGTCACCTCCACCCTACCTGGATTGCCACAAATGATATCTTCTTTGATCAGTTGGGGATTCAAAGGGTTAAGGGTCGATTTAAAATAATAGTATTGCCCAGAACCTATTCGCACCCTAAACTCACCTGCCGTAGATAAATTATAAGTAGGGTTTACGCCTACCGTATTCCAAGTACAGGCACCATTGATTGTAGGGCAATTGTCCACCACAGTTGGCGCACAGGTATTGGGATCTAGTTTTTGCCATTCATAACTTCCACCAGATTGACTAAGTGTAAGCGTTCTAACATCACTGGTACCACATAAGAAAAATTTGGCCAGTGTGCTGCCGTCATTGGGACAAGTTACTTCTTCATTGGCCCCTTGGATAATGGTCGCGAACATAGGTGCACTTGCCGCACCGAAAGATGTTTCCATATTCTTTGCCGGGGCATTCACGGTGGCAACCGTTGCCTCTTTCTGCTCAGCCGAATTGGAAACCGAGGATACTATATGGGTAAGTATCCTTTTGACTTCTGTCTTTGCTAATACCGTGGAACTTATTATGGATATGGACACCACCAACACGGCATATAGCAGATGCCTTGTTTTTTGAGGGAGCATAGGTTAAGTCTTGTTAGGACAGAATATTTAGATTTGGGACCTTAATATTCTAAATCGTAGTTATCTATACTTATAAAAATCTCTTTATCTTGTCAACAATCAACTACAAAAAAGTAGCCGTTTATCTATAAAATCTATTATTTCAACGTAAAACTATGAAAAAAAGTGTGGTGTTTATTTATTTTTTCGTTGTACTGCTCGGTACATCATGCGCCCAAGTTTCCGACAAAGGCATTAATCTTCCCAAAACCATTGATTTTACTGTTGAACCCATAATTACAGGTATACAAAACCCATGGGGCATGGCTTTTCTGCCAAATGGGGGTATTTTGGTGACTGAAAAATCAGGTGAACTCCTTCTTCATGCCAATGGCGAAACCATAAAAATTGGGAATATTCCCGGAAATCTATATACCCGCGGTCAGGGTGGATTTATGGATATTGTACTGCATCCCAATTACAGGGAAAATGGATGGATTTACTTTTCCTTTGCATCCAGCGAAGGAGAACAAAAAGGGGGCAACACGGCTATTTTTAGATCAAAACTCTCCAAAAACGAACTTGTACAAACCCAACTGCTTTATAAAGCCGAACCGAATTCTACCAAAGGACAACACTTTGGTTCTAGATTGGAATTCGATAAAAAAGGCTATTTGTACTTCTCTATTGGAGATCGCGGGGACAGAGACATAAACCCCCAAGATATTACCAAGGATTGTGGTAAAATATACCGATTACATGATGATGGCAGCATTCCCAATGACAATCCATTTATTGGTAAAACCGGTGCAAAAACTGCCATTTTCAGTTACGGACATAGAAACCCCCAAGGGTTAACGCTTCATCCTGAAACAGGACAATTGTGGGAGCATGAGCATGGGCCAAGAGGAGGGGACGAAATCAACATCATCCAAAAAGGGAAAAACTATGGATGGCCCGTTATTACATACGGAATCAACTATAGCGGCACAAAGATTACGGATGAGACCTCAAGACCAGGCATGGAACAACCGATATACCAATGGACCCCTTCCATTGGTCCGTCCGGAATGACCTTTGTGTCTTCGGACAAATATCCCAAATGGAAAGGAAATCTCTTGGCTGGTTCACTATCATTTCAGTATTTGGAACGTATGGTGATAGAAAACAACAAGGTTGTATACCGAGAAAAACTATTGGACGGTATGGGTAGGGTTCGCAATGTAAAACAGGCCCCTGACGGATTTATCTATGTAGGCATAGAAGGCAAGGGAGTTTACAAATTGGTGCCAGATATGTAATTGAAATGCCTATTTGAGGGCATCAATGGCAGCCTTGACGGAACCGTATTTCTTTAGGGCTTTTTCAGCTTCATCATATTCCAGACCCAGTTCCTCCATAACATAACGGGTACCACGGTCTACCAATTTGATATTGCTCAGCTGCATGTTCACCATTTTATTTCCCTTAACCAGACCTACACGGATCATAACCGCTGTGGAAATCATATTGAGCACCAATTTTTGGCTGGTTCCACTCTTCATACGGGTACTTCCGGTCAAAAACTCTGGACCTACATTAATCTCAATGGCGATATCACTATCGGTAGCTAGAGGAGACCCTGGGTTATTGGTGATTCCAGCAGTAAGAATTCCGTTCTTCCTTGCATCGGCAATACCGCCCAACACATAAGGTGTGGTCCCCGATGCTGCAATGCCCACAAGGACATCGTTGGTATTGATGTTGTGTTCCATCAAATCTTTCCAGGCTTGCTCTGTATCATCCTCGGCAAACTCCACTGACTTGCGAATTGCAATATCTCCACCAGCTATCAATCCAATTACTCTTTCGTGGGGCATTCCAAAGGTTGGGGGAATTTCAGAGGCATCTAAAATGCCCAAACGTCCGCTGGTACCTGCACCAATATAGAACAAGCGTCCACCTTTCTTAAAACGGGGGGCAATCTCATCTACCAATTCTGCCACTTTAGGCAAAACCGCCTCTACGGCATGGGCTACTTTCTTATCTTCATTGTTAATGTTTGTCACAATATCCAAGGCGTCCATTTGGTCCAATTGGTCATAAAGTGACGGTTCTTCCGTGATTTTGATGTGTTTTTTCACTTGGTTACAGTAATTGTATGTTCATATTCTTAAATGCATCGAGTTTAACATCCCAGGGCTCCAGTTCGGTGATTAACACGTCTATCTCTTCTACACCGCATATTTTAAAACGCTGTAAGGAACCTATTTTTTCAGAAATGCATGGAGACACCACCTTTCTGGAACTGTGTATCATAGCCTTCTTCATTTGCACGATCTCCCAATCGAATTCTGTAAGCCCCTCAACGGGGTGAATGGAATTGGTTCCCAAAAAACAGATGTCCACCTTTATTTCCGAAAGCATGTTAATGGCGCTCCCACCAATAGCAATCTGGGAATCCTTGGATAGTCTTCCCCCTATAAAAATAACCTCAATATTGCTCTTTGTCAACAATTGTACGGCAATGGGCAAGCTGGGTGTAAAACAGGTCAACTTAAATTTTGAAGGTAAGCGCTTGGCCAATTCAAGGTTGGTGGTACCCCCACTCAACAAAATTACCTGTCCCTCTTTAATCAATGATATGCCTTTTTCAGCTATTCGGGATTTTTCTTCAAGGGAATATACGGTCTTACCTATTGGGTTATAATTATTGAATCCCAACGAAATGGCACCACCATGCACCTTCTTCAACAATTTCGAATTATGGAGCTCCTTTATATCCCTTCGTATAGTATCTACCGAAACATCCAATAAACTGGCAATATCGGTCAGCAATACCCGATTGTGGATGCCCACTTCATTTAAAATGAATCGATGCCGTTCTTCCTTTAACATATATCGGGTAAAGTTAAATAAATCTTAAAAAGATTGCTTATTACAGCAATATAATGCAAAAATAGGCAGATATTTGGATTATTTCAATTAAAATCGCTTTTATATGCAATGTTTTGCTGTTTTTGCATATATTTGACAATAGGTTTTCGAATTTTTGCAACATTTTTACAGGCTCTTTTCATGGTTTATCCATTCAATCTTAAAGTCTATACAAGGTTTCGAAGATTCACTGAACAAGCCTATGAACCCTTTGGCCCTAGGCCTTGAACTAACTAAATTATTGCTATTAACTCTTAATTAAAACTACTCAGATTTATGGGAAAACTTCATGCTTTTTTAGGAAAAATGAGGTTCCGATTGGTACTGCTGGCCATACTTGCCACAACGTTGAGCGCGTTTGGACAAAGTCAGTACACCTTAACGGGAACCGTAACTGAAAGCGGCACTGGACTTCCAGTGGTAGGCGCTTCGGTATTTATTGAAAACACATCATTTGGTACTGTTACCGATTTTGATGGAAACTATAGCTTTACAGCGTCATTACAATCTGGATCATACAACCTATCCTTTAGCTCATTGGGTTTCTCTTCCCAAAAGATAGTTATTGATGCCAGTGGAAATCTCACCATTACCACTGATGCCGTTCTTTCTGAAGATTTGTTGAGCTTGGACGAGGTGGTTGTTACCGGTACGGGTTCAGGAGCCAACAAAAGAGCGCTGGGAAATGCCATTTCTTCGGTCAAGTCAGAAGATTTGGTAGACAATGGCGCCACACAAATTGACCAAGCCATCGCAGGTAAGATCACTGGCGCCTTGGTTCAGCAGAACTCTGGTGACCCTGCAGGGGGTATCAGCATCCGTTTACGGGGCCCCAGTACCATTTCCGGTAATTCGGACCCGCTTTATATAGTGGACGGTATCATCATCAGTAACTCTAGCAACGAACTAGTGGATTTAGGTGGAAACACCCAAAACCGTTTGGCGGACATCAACCCCAACGATATTGAGAAGATAGAGATCATCAAAGGGGCCGCTGCTGCTGCCATTTATGGCTCACGGGCAAGTAACGGGGTGGTACAAATCTTTACCAAACAAGGAAAAAGTGGAGAGCCCAAATTTTCCTTTATGACCAATACACGTATCAATGAACTCCGCAAGGAAGTCGATTACAACAAAGTACCATTGGCTTGGACCGTTCCAACCGATCGTTCCGACCTGAACACCGTTGCCGTTGACCGATACAACCTACAGGATGAAATCTTTGAGTCTGGTTTTGGTGTGGAAAACTACCTTTCCATGACGGGAGGTACCGAAAAAACCTCTTATTACCTATCCGCTTCCCATTTGAGCAATGATGGAATCGTAAAAAACACCAACTTCAAGCGATATGGGTTCAAGGCCAACCTTACCCAACAAGCTTTTGATTGGCTAAAAATCACTGGTGGTTTCAATTATGTGCGAAGCGTCAGCAAAGATGTGCCCAACGGGGGTATCAACAATGCCTACGGCGCCATTACTGGATTTGTTTTCAGTGACAACTCTGTAAACCCGGCTCCAGATGAATCAGGAGTCTATCCGGTAACCTCACTATTGGTTCCAAGAACCAACCCGGCAGAAGCTGTTGCCCGATTCGATTTCGGACAGAAGACCAACCGTTTCATCACGAGCGTTGCTTTGGATGCCAACTTTACGGATAATCTGAGTGCCAAGTACACCTTGGGTATGGATTATTACAACCAATCCGCCACAGCATACATCCCTATCAACAATACATCCCCTAATGCCGATGGATATGCCAGACGGTCGGATTTGAACAGCTTTCAGTACAACTCTGATTTGAACCTTACCTATAAGGCAGATATCACCGATGCCATCGCATCCACCTCTACCCTTGGTGGTTCCTGGCAATATGAAGAACGTGACAGGGTTGGCATCAATGCCACAGGACTTCCACCTGTAGTGGTAACGGCCACCGGAGGTAGTATTTTGGAACAAGGTGAAAGCCGTTCCCAAATATCCTATTGGGGTGCTTTTTTCCAACAATCGTTCTCCTTTAATGACAAAATTTACGTCAATGGAGCTGTGCGTATGGATGGTGCCTCAACATTTGGGGAGGATGAAAGAAATCAGTTGTACTTCAAAGCCAGTGGGTCTTATGTGGTTTCTGATGAAGACTTTTGGAAAAACACCTTTGGTGGAGCCTTCAACCTGTTCAAACTAAGAGCTTCTTGGGGGCAGGCTGGTAACTTGACCGCTTTGGGCGCATTTGACAGATTTTCAGTTTACAACCCTGATGCCTTGACCGGATCGGTAAGCTTGATTCCTTCTACCGCCCAAGGTAACGAAGACCTTAAGCCAGAGCGTCAAGATGAGATTGAAATTGGTTTTGATGCTGGACTATTGAACAGCAGATTGGGTATCGAATTCTCTTACTATAAACAAAAAGTAACCGACCTTCTATTGCCAAGGGTCCTTGCTCCTTCAAGTGGGTTTGGCTCCCGATTCGAGAATGTAGGTAATTTAGAGAATACAGGTGTTGAGATATTGTTGAGAGGAGTTCCAATTAAAAGCCAAGATTTTAACTGGGATGTTACAGCCACATTCTCCAAGAACAAAAACGAAGTTACCAACGTTGCCGGAGGTGGAAGATTGGCCTTGGCAGGAAGTTTCTCTACCAACTACGTCATAGAAGGAGAACCTCTAGGGGTTTTCTACAGACAGTTTTATGCTAGAAACGAGGATGGCTCCATTGCCCTGGATGCAGATGGATACCCATTTAGGGGCACCACAGAGGATGGAGAATCTTCTAAAGTATTGGGAGATCCCAACCCAGATTGGTTCGGTTCTTTGATCAACGAATTCTCCTATAAAAACTTTGGTCTTCGCGTTCAGTTTGATGCCGTACAGGGATACGATGTATTTAACTGGAACCGAAGATTATTGGATAACGTCATCTTTGGTGGCGGCGCCCAAGTAGGTCAAGAACTTTTGGGTAATCTACCCAAAGGATACGGAAGTGCGCAGGCCAACATCTTCGAGGAATTCGTAGAGGATGGTTCTTTTGTAAAACTTCGTGAAGTAGCCTTAAGCTATGATTTTAAGCCTAAATGGGAGTATATAGACAATGTGAAGATCAGCTTGGTAGGTAGAAACCTAATTTCTTGGGACGACTACTCTGGTTGGGACCCAGAAGTCAGTGCCGCCGGACAGAGCAACGGGGTACGTGGATTTGACTTTGCTACAGTACCGATTCCAAGAACCTATCAACTAGGCTTTAACGTTAGTTTCTAATCCAATAAAAAAATTGATGATGAAAATATACAGATATACAAAACTAAAGCTGATGTTATTGCTTACCTCGGTAGTGGCAATCACATCGTGCGAAACCGATTTTGACAATCCCAATGCCGCGACGGACGACCAAGTATTCTCTTCCAGGGAAGGTATCTTGGCGGCAACTATTGGGATGCAGCAACTCTATTCCACCACTGGTTTACGGTGGATTGTTGAAACCCCTGCCATTACGGCTAGGGAAGGTGGCATTACCACCACTTTCCAAAACATGATTGAATTGGAAGATGGGGGCGATATCCCCAACTCCAACTCCAATGTCGTCGGACTTTGGTCCACCATGTTACGGGTTGTTGGTATTGCGGAAGATATAGCCGAAAATGCAAGTGCCATAGATATTGACCCCGGAACCCAAAGTGGTTTGGTTGCCTATGCCAAACTCTATCAAGCCATGAGCATAGGAGCTTTGGCCCAAAGCTATGAACAAGTAATTGTGGCCACTTCGGAGGATAATCCGCCTTTTGTATCTCGGATTGAAGGTTTCAATGCGGCCATAAACCTATTGAACGAGGCCAAAGCAGCTATTTCAGCCAACCCAATTTCAGGAGAATTCCAATCGGAGATCCTACGCGGTGATATCGATTTGACCAATACCATTGATGCCATGTTGGCAAGGTTCAACCTATATGCAGGTAATTATGAAGCTGCCATCAGTGCCGCTTCAGCTGTTGATCCGACTTCAGGTTCAGTATTCACATATGATTCGCAAAACCTGAATCCAATCTGGAGCAGGGTATACCAGAACAGTGCCCCAAACTTTAAGCCTAGGGACAATTTTGGTTTGCCAGATTCCTTTACATTCGATGTTAATGACGGTCGGTTCGATTTCTATCTAATCCCATTGGATGAACTAAACCAAAACCAATTGCCCATTGAGGATTTGGCAGGCTTCTTTGATGGCGACACTGAATCCATCCCGGTTTACCTTCCAGACGAGATGAACTTGATTATTGCTGAAGCCAACCTAAGAAAGGCAACACCTGATACTGGAGCGGCCATTGCAGCATTGAACGAGGTCTTGACCGATACAGATGATATATTTGGGGTAAATGCCAATGTACCAGCTTATGCCGGGGACACTTCAGTAGATGCCCTTTTGGACGAAGTATACAAAAACCGCCGTGCTGAGTTATTCCTGACTGGATCAAGCTTGGAAGATAGCAGAAGGTTTGGTAGGCCTCAACCAACACCAAGTGTTCAAAATTTTGATGAAGAGCGTAATCGGAATTTTTATCCTTATCCGAATACGGAAAGGGACAACAATACCAGCACTCCAGCAGATCCATCAATTTGATAATATAATTATTTGAGTTGTTAGTTGTTTTAATTTAATCCAAGTGAAAAGGCCTACATTTAGTGCATAGTAGGCCTTTTTTATTTATTTCCATGAAGCGTTTTTTATACATACTACCAATCGTTTTCTGCTTATCTTGCGCAGTGACCAAGGCTCCCAAAGAAGAATTTAGAGGGGTCTGGATTGCCACTGTAGCTAATATCGACTGGCCCAAAAATCCCTCAGATGATGTTAAAAAAAAGAAAAGCGACTTCATTGCGCTATTAGATTTTTACCAAGAGCTAAACTTCAATGCGGCCATTGTACAGGTTAGGACCGCCGGAGATGCATTATATCAGACTGATTTGGCACCATGGTCCAGATACCTTACCGGTAAGGACGGTAAAGCTCTTGAAGATTTTCCCGATCCTTTGCAATGGATGATAGCCGAAACCCACAAAAGAGGTATGGAATTCCATGCATGGCTTAATCCCTATAGAGCAACAATCGATTTGGATACCGTTAAACTTTCCAATCAACATGACTTTTACCAGCACCCGGACTGGATGGTAAAATATGGGAAAAAGTACTACTACAACCCAGGTTTGCCCGAAGTTCGACAGAAATTCAGTAAAATCATTGAAGAATTGGTCACTGGATATGAAGTGGATGCCATCCATTTCGATGATTATTTCTATCCCTACAAGGTCAAAGGAGAAGTTTTTAAAGATTCCATCACTTTTGCTACCTATGGCCTTCCCAATCAAAATATAGAGGATTGGCGCCGTAGTAATGTGGATTCCTTGGTGAAAGATGTACACCACACCATTAAAAAGAACAAGCCATGGGTACAATTTGGAATCAGTCCCTTTGGTGTATGGAAAAACAAGAGTACAGACCCCAGAGGTTCTGACACCCAAGCTGGACAGACCACCTATGAGGATTTGTATGCCGACCCCCTACTCTGGGTGGAAAAAGGTTGGTTGGATTATCTGGCACCGCAAGTCTACTGGAGTATGGATTACCCCGTAGCTTCCCATAAAAAAATCACTACGTGGTGGGCCAACACCACTCCAAACACCCACCTTTATATTGGAAACGGCACCTACAAAATAAAGAACAACTCAGACAAAGCCTGGAAACGAAACAACGAAATCCCCAAGCAGTTGGCCTTTAGCAGACAACAGAACAATATCAATGGGAACATCTTTTTCAGTGCCAAATCCCTAGTTGGACAACATGAAAAGGTAACCCAAAAACTTCAGAAAAAATTTTATAAGCTTCCGGTGCAAAATCCCGGTCCGCTGAACCATATTAAAAGAACAGTTGCCATACCCTCGGTTGAATCCGTACAGAAACATGGCAATCAACTAAAAGTTTGTGTTTCGCACAGCGATTCCATTCCGAGATATGTACTTCTCTACGAGTTGAATCCAAAGACCAAGGAACCAAAAACACTTATTGGAAAAGAGTATCTTTCCGAAAGTCAGGATTTAGGTTGCCTTCAAATTGAGTTTGACAGGAAGTACATTAAAAAGAATATGGCGGTAGTGGTTCGCGATGCCTATGGCAATCAAAGCTCTGCCCAACTCTTGGACCAAAATCCTATGGATTAAAAACCAAAGAAAAAACAATACAATGGATGTAGCAAAAAAGGACAAAAACGCTTGGCTCTGGGTTCCCTTTCTCTATTTCACCCAAGGTATACCGTACGTATTGGTGGTAACCGTTTCCGTTATCATGTACAAACGCTTGGGCATTGGAAATGCAGAAATTGGACTCTACACCAGCTGGCTCTATCTACCGTGGGTCTTAAAACCGCTTTGGAGCCCGTTTGTGGAGTTGAACGGCACCAAGCGGAAGTGGTTCTTAGTCATGCAATTGATCATGTCCATGGCCTTTTTGGGCATTGGCCTGTTTTTGCCTTCCAATGCGTTTTTCACTATTACCTTGGCTTTTTTCTGGATGGCAGCCTTTGCATCCGCCACCAATGATATTGCCTCCGACGGCTATTACATGATTGGGCTTTCACAGAAAAAGCAGTCCTTTTTTATTGGTATGCGGAGTACCTTTTACCGATTGGCCATGGTGACCGGACAAGGGCTTTTGGTGATTGTCGCCGGCTTTTTGGAGCACAAATATGGAGACAACACCAAAGCGTGGTCTTTGACCATGATCGGTGCTGCGGTATTGATGCTAATCTTGACCGCGACCAATTTTATGGCCGCTCCAAAATTCGAGGCACCGTCAACGAAAGATTCTGAAAAGCCCACCAGCTTTTTGGAGGTATTTGCATCCTTCTTCAGAAAAAAACACATTGGGATTTCCCTTTTGTTTGTCCTTAGCTATCGTTTGGGCGAATCGCAATTGGTAAAAATGGCCTCCCCTTTTCTCTTGGACAAACTGGAAGTTGGGGGACTCAGTTATTCTACCGAAGCCGTAGGTACCATTTATGGTACCGTTGGGGTCATTATGCTATCTCTAGGCGGAATTATCGGCGGAATCCTTATCTCAAGGGATGGATTAAAAAAATGGATGTTCCCCATGCTTTTATCCCTAAACCTGCCCAATATCCTCTATGCCATATTGGCCATCACCCAGACCACCAGCATATATGCCGTAGTAGGCACCGTGGTGGTAGAGCAGTTTGGATATGGATTTGGATTTGCTGCATTTCTGGTCTTTCTCATTTACGTGGCCGAAGGCGTTTCAAAAACATCACATTATGCCATTGCGACCGGCTTCATGGCCTTGGGCATGATGCTACCCGGTATGCTAAGTGGATACATCCAGGAATGGTTGGGGTACGATGGTTTCTTTGTATGGGTGGTAATTGCGGCCATTCCAGCATTCCTTCTACTCCGATTTATTGAATACCCTGCCGATTACGGCAAAAAGACAAGCGAATTAGATGCATAAAAAAATACTTCCATATACCTCGGCCCAAAAAGACCTGTCTTTACGGCAAAAGGTCGGGCAATTGTTCATGCCTGCCGTTTTTATAAATGATACAGAGGAAGAAGTGGCCAAAATGGAACAATTGATCCATGACCATCATGTAGGAGCCTTGTGCTTCTTTCATAGTAGGGCCAGTGCGGCCACCAATTTTGAAGGGAAAAAGAAGGTCGTCCACAACGAAAAAAGTTATGATCGGCTAAAAACCCTTATTGAGCGCTATCAAAAAGCGGCACAACAGCCTCTGTTGATCGCCATTGATGCTGAATGGGGCTTGGCGATGCGGATTGAAAATACCCCGCAATACCCGTATGCCATCACGTTGGGGGCCCTGACCAACAACTTGAATCTTATAGAACAGGTAGGCCAGCATATTGGACTGGATTGCAAAGAAGCGGGCATTCATTGGAATTTGTCCCCAGTGGTAGATATCAACAGCAACCCTGAAAATCCAGTAATAGGTTACCGATCGTTCGGAGACAGCAAGGACGAGGTGCTTTCCAAAGCTGGGGCATACCTAAAAGGTATGGCAAGTTCAGGAACCTTGAACTCCCTCAAACATTTTCCCGGGCACGGCGATACCGCCACCGATTCCCATTTGGGACTTCCTGTCATTGATAAATCCTTGGAAGAACTCCAAGAAAATGAATTGTACCCTTTTCACCAACTGATACAAAACGGAGTGGACTCCGTCATGGTGGGGCATTTGCTGCTTCCACAACTGGACAGCGAGGAACCTTCCACGACTTCATCAAAAATCATCACAGACTTGTTACGCAATACACTGGGGTTCGATGGAGTGGTCATCTCCGATGCGCTGAATATGCATGCCGTTTCCCAAAGATATCCTGAAAAGGGCAAGTTGGAGGCGACCGCATTTACCGCAGGAATGGATATGTTGTGTTTTAGCGAAAATGTTCCCGAAGGCATTGCCGAAATCCTCAACACCGCCACCGAAGCACAAATTGAGCAAAGTTTTGAACGCATTTGGCAGCTCAAGGAGAAAGTGTTCTCCAATGCCAAGAACACCTTGCAACCCAAAGATCCTTCGGAACTAAACAAAATACTGGCACAAAACACGCTTACCGAACTCTTCGGCAAAGTTGAGGAAGTATCCAAAATCAAGAGTGGTGAGTTTCTCAATCTGTCGGTGAACAATAGCAGCCATAATGGGTTTTCCGTAAAAATCGAGGAGGACCTCGGCCAGAAACAATGGGATTTGGCAAAAGACAAAGCAACCCTTGAAACGCTGTTGGAAAAGCATCAAAATGTGGTGCTATCCATCTTCCCTCCCGCCGTAAAGCCAAAAAACCAATTTGGTTTTGAAAACGAAGTGTTGGATTTCATCAAACACATCATCGCACAGAAAAATGTACTCATCTATCTTTTTGGAAATCCATATGTGTTGGATATCATGGGACTGTCACCTACATCAAATGCGGTTGTAGTGTATCAGGATTTCCTGGAATTTCAAGAAGAGGCCTTCCAACATTTCATTGGAAAGTTGATGGCCAGCGGAAAACTACCCGTTCAACTTAAAACCTTTCAGCCGTGAAAACCGATATCATTTCCTCATGGGAGAAAAATGCATTGGAATGGATCAAGGTCATCCAGAACCAAAGCATCCCCTCCAGAAAGTTCACCAACGCGGCCATGGTGGAAACCATCAAAAATCTAAAGGGCAAAAAAGTTGCCGACATAGGTTGTGGTGAAGGTTGGCTGACCCGGGAAATGACCACCTTGGGATGGGAAGCTACCGGCATGGATGCCATAGCCAGCCTAATTTCCGAAGCCAAGACCAAAGGAAAAGAAGCCTACCATGTAGCCACCTTTGAGGACATTATATCGGGAAAAACCATTCCCAATGCACCATTTGATGCCGCAGTCTTCAACTTCTGTTTATATCTAAAGGATGACCTTTTTCCGCTATTACAAAACACCTTGGACCATCTGACCACTGGTGGCACTGTGGTCATTCAAACCCTGCACCCTTTTTTTCTGGTACAAAACGGTATGCCCTACAAAAGCCAGTGGCTCACCGATTCCTGGAAAGGCCTACCCGGAAACTTTGAAGATGGCCATTCGTGGTACGCCCGAACGTTGGAGGATTGGATCAACGAATTGAATGGGTTACAACATGGAGGGGTTTCCATTGAAGAAGTAATTAACGATGACGAAAAACCCATTTCCTTGATCATCAAAATCAAAAAAGCATGAGCACATATAAAGTTTTAGGATTGATGTCCGGCACTTCCTTGGACGGATTGGATATGGCCTATTGTCATTTTACAGAGGAAAATGGGCGTTGGAAATTTTCCATTGAACGCACAAAAGAGGTTTCCTATACCAATGAGATGCGGGAATACCTTAAAAATGCCATTTTCCTGTCCGAGGAAGACCACGCTCAACTCCATAAAGACTATGGCATTTGGCTTGGAGAGCAATCCAAACACTTTATCGACGAAGAAAATCTGGAGGTAGATTTTATTGCCAGTCACGGTCATACGTCGCACCATAGACCCGAAGATGGATTCACCTTTCAACTTGGTGATGGTCAGCTATTGGCCAATACCAGTGGAAAACAGGTTGTATGTGATTTTAGGACCAAGGATGTTACCTTGGGTGGCCAAGGAGCTCCCTTGGTGCCCATTGGGGACAAATTGTTGTTCCACGAATATGATTTCTGTCTTAACTTGGGAGGCATCAGTAATATCTCGTTTGATGAAAACGGGGTCCGGATTGCCTATGACATTGGCTTGGCCAACATGCCCTTAAACTACATTACCCAAAGAATGGGGTTGGACTATGATGAAAATGGGAACAGGGCCAGAACGGGAACATTGGACCGCGACCTACTCCAAAAACTGAACAGTTTGGCATACTACAAACTGCCTTACCCAAAATCCACCGGATATGAATGGTTCACAGGGGAAATTGTCCCTTTGATTCAAGCCTCAAAAGCCACTAACATTGATCTACTTCATACATTTATCCACCACAATTGTGAGCAGATTGCCAACGAGGTTAAAAAATATGCCGTAAAGACCCCCAACCAATTATTGGCCACGGGCGGTGGTGCCTTGAACCAGTTTTTTATGGACACGCTTCAAGAAAAATTAGGGAACACCGCTACGGTTTCCACTCCAACTAGAACCTTGATTGCCTACAAGGAGGCCTTGGTCTTTGCATTGATGGGCGTTTTACGCCTTAAAGGTGAAACCAATGTGCTTCGTTCGGTCACGGGGGCCAAGGAAGATTCCAGTAGCGGAGAGGTCTTTTATCCTATCAAGGATTAAGCGGTCACCATTCTTCTGGGCTTTCTTCGCACCAGCATAAAAATCAATACCGAAAATAGCCCACAAACGGCCAAGCCTACAAACAAGGGCCAAACACTGTTTTTCACAAACTCACCAATAAAAGTGGCTATGGGTATGGCAAAAATCGTGGATACAAAGCCATTTATGGCCGCTCCAATTCCTGCTATGTGTCCTATTGGTTCCATGGCTATGGACCTAAAATTTCCCCACATGAATCCTAGACAGAAGAACTGTGCAGACAAGAATGCCACCAATACATAAATGCTGGGGTTGGGTGAATTAAAAAAAAGTACCGTATACAACAAAGCAATGATGGTAAAGGCCAATGTGGCCATAAAGGACAGCTTTCGCATACCAAAACGCATCACCAAGGTCCCGTTCAAAAAGGTGGAAAGCCCAATGGAAATGGCCAATCCCGCAAAAATATAAGGAAACACCTCCTTGAGGGCATATTGGTCCTCAAAAATATGCTGTGCCGAACTCAGATACACCAAAAATGCCCCAGTGACCAGACCAGAAGTAATGGTAAAGGCCACGGTTTCCTTATGGCGAATAAATTCCTTCAATCCATCAATGAACACATGTCCAGAAAATGGTATCTTAAATTCAGGATGAAGGGTTTCAGGTTGTCGTTTCCAAAACCAAAGTGCTATGATCAAGGCAAAAATCAATTGGACATAGAAAATACCTTTCCACCCAAAGCTATCCAGTATAACCTTCCCTATGGCTGGGGCCACCACGGGCACCAAAATAAAGAACGCCACCACAAACGACATGATCTTGGCCATATAATCTCCTTCATAGGTATCCCGGATGATGGAAATGGATATGGTCCGAGGTGCCGAAAGTCCAATCCCTTGCAGAATCCTACCCAATACCATCACCTCCAGGGATGGAGCATACAAGCAGAAAATACTAGCCAGTAGGAATAAAATAAATCCAGCATAGACCACAGGCTTTCTTCCATAACAATCAGACAGCGGACCGAAGAATAACTGCCCCAATCCCAGTCCCAAAAATATCATGGTCACCAACATTTGGTTATCCGTGGAATCCAAGCTGTTGATATCAACTCCAATATTGGAGATGGCGGGTAATAACGCATCAATAGCCAAGGCCACGATGGACATCAGGGCAGCCATTAGGGCTATAAATTCAAAATTAGGTTTTTGGATTTCTTTTTGCATGCTGCAAAATTAGGCATACCCCGTGGGTCCACGAAGCTTTTAAGAAAGTATTAATGTTATGTTTACGCATCAAACGTTATAGGTGAATAGAACTGGTGGCTTACATCTTTAAACCACCTTATTTTTATGACAATTTTTGATTTCGTTGTGTCTAGCTCGATGCCTATCTTTGAGAAAACCAAAAACTAAATGGACCTTTTAAAGACCTTGGTCGTGGGTTGTGGCAATATGGGAACTTCCCATGCCCGTGCCTACCACAAACTGGATGGATTTGAAATTGTGGGACTTGTGAGCCGTGGTGCCAAAAGCCGTGAACGATTGTCCAATGAACTGGGAGGCGTTCCCACTTTTTCCGATTACATGAACGCCCTTGAAACGGCAAAACCCGATGTGGTTTCTATCAACACCTACCCCGACACCCATTTTGACTATGTAAAGCAAGCTTTGGAATCGGGTGCCCATGTGTTTGTGGAGAAACCGCTTGCCCTAACGGTCGAAGAGGCCCAAATTTTAGTGGATTTGGCCCATCAACTTGGAAAAAAAATGGTGGTGGGATATATTCTCAGGGTACACCCCACTTGGACCAAGTTTGTACAAATGGCCCAGGGCTTGGGCAAACCCTTGGTCATGCGAATGAACCTCAACCAACAAAGTTCCGGCGAACAATGGCATACCCATAAACAGCTCATGCACTCCATGTCGCCCATTGTGGATTGTGGGGTCCATTATGTGGATATCATGTGTTCCATGGTGCGTTCCAATCCCGTAAGCGTCTCGGCCATTGGGGCGCGATTGACGGAGGAAGTGGACAAAAACATGTACAACTATGGCCAGTTACAGGTTCGTTTTGAAGATGGCTCCGTAGGTTGGTACGAGGCTGGCTGGGGACCCATGATGAGCGAAACCGCTTTTTTTGTCAAGGACGTCATAGGCCCAAAAGGTTGTGTTTCCATTAATGATATGGATAAGGGGGAATCCGGTGATATTGAAGGGCATACCAAGACGGGAAGCCTAAAATTGCACCATAGCCAGTTGGACAGTGATGGGCATTTTGTGAAAAATGATGAAATCATTGATACTGCCGATGAGCCCGACCATGATGGTCTCTGTCTTTTGGAACAGGAATACCTGCTCAAAGCCATTCAAAATGATGTAGACCTCACCGACCACCTGAACGATGCCGTGAACAGCCTCAAAGTGGTGTTGGCTGCGGATGAATCAGTGAAAACGGGGAAAACAGTAATCTTATAGCAAAAATGTCAGGTCGAGCGCAGTCGAGACCTTTTCCTTAAAACTTTGTTATGTTTGGTGTCAGGTCGAGCGCAGTCGAGACCTCTTCCAAATATGAAACTTTACTACGTATATCTTCTATTATGCGCCGACGGTTCAATCTACACGGGAATTACCGATGCCATTGACCGAAGGATTGCTGAACACCAAAACGGAATCAACAAAACGGCTTATACGTATCGAAGAAGACCTGTTCAACTTATTTTTCAACAAGAATTCAATGATGTGTTACAAGCCATCTTTTTTGAAAAGAAATTAAAAAAATGGAGTGCCAAAAAGAAAATGGCATTGGTAGAAGGTAATTTGGACTTGCTTCAAATTTTGTCTAAATGTAGAAATGCGACACATTACAAGTACCGTCCTGACCAAGATTAAGGTCTCGACTGCGCTCGACCTGACAGTTCCAAAAACACTCTTGTCCTGAGGTTCCGTTGTATTGAAAAAATTCATCACAACGGTATGTTCCCATGTTTTTTTCGGGGCGGTTGCACCTGTTTCTTTTCCAACATGGCGAAGGCCTTCAACAATTTTCGTCGGGTGTCTTTTGGCAGGATGACCTCGTCGATAAATCCACGTTGTGCCGCTCGATAGGGATTGGCAAATTTTTCGGCATACTCCGCTTCCTTTTCCTTGAGTTTAGCCTCTGGGTCGTCCGAAGCAGCAATTTCACGCCTAAAGATAATCTCGCTGGCACCCTTGGCTCCCATTACGGCAATCTCGGCACTGGGCCAAGCAAAATTGAAATCGGCACCGATATGTTTGGAGTTCATTACATCATAGGCCCCTCCATACGCCTTTCGGGTAATTAGGGTGACTCTGGGCACTGTGGCCTCGCTCAACGCATATAGCAGTTTTGCCCCATGCATGATGATACCGCTCCACTCCTGATCGGTACCTGGCAAAAATCCAGGAACATCCACCAAAACCAACAACGGAATATTGAAGGCATCACAAAAACGGGTGAAACGGGCTGCCTTTCGGGAACTTTTCACATCCAACACTCCAGCTAAGAACATCGGCTGATTGGCAATAATCCCCACACTTCTACCGCCTATTCGGGCAAAGCCTACAATAATATTTTCGGCATACTCTTTATGGATTTCGTAGAAGGAATCGGTATCAATGATGCCCTTGATGACCTCATGCATGTCATACGGCTTATTGGGATTGTCCGGCACAATGTGCGACAGTTCTTCCCTTACCTCATCCCCCAAAATATATTCCTGTAATTTGGGTGCCTCTGTGTTGTTCTGTGGCAAATACGCCAGCAGTTTTTTGATATCGTCCAGACAGGTTGCATCATTGGAGGAGGTTTTATGGGCCACTCCAGACTTGGCCGCATGGGTGCTGGCGCCTCCCAATTCTTCAGAAGTAACCTCCTCATTGGTAACCGTCTTGACCACGTTGGGTCCGGTTACGAACATATAACTCGTTTCCTCCACCATCACAATAAAATCGGTCATAGCGGGTGAATACACTGCTCCTCCAGCACAAGGTCCCATCACCGCGGATATCTGCGGAATCACTCCCGATGCCTGCACATTCCTGTAAAAGATATCGGCATAGCCTCCCAACGACCGCACGCCTTCCTGAATTCGGGCTCCCCCTGAATCGTTCAACCCAATGATTGGTGCCCCGACCTTCATGGCCAAATCCATTACCTTACAGATTTTTTCCGCATGGGTTTCTGACAAGGCACCTCCAAAAACGGTGAAATCTTGGGCATACACATACACCAACCTGCCATGTACGGTTCCATAACCGGTGACCACCCCATCGCCATAGTACTTTTCCTTTTCCATCCCAAAATCCGTGGTCCTATGGGTCACCAAAGCTCCCATCTCTTCGAAGGACCCTTCATCCAACAAATAGTGGACACGTTCCCGAGCCGTTAGTTTCTTCTTTTCGTGCTGCTTTTCTATGCGTTTTTCACCTCCACCCAACTGAGCTTTGGCCAACTTTTCCTGAAGTGCTTTTATTTTCGGTTCCATGGATTCAGTTTTTGGGCAGTTGAACTATTTTTTGATCCTCCAGATAGCTGTGGAAAGCCACCAATGCAGCTACTTCCATCTCTTTGGCTTGTTGCTGTTTGACCATTTCCGGGGCATAGTGGGTCTTCACAAAGTGCGTATCAAAATCCCCGGAACGAAACGCCTCACAGGAAAAGACGAAGCTTCCAAAGGGCAACGTAGTCTCAACTCCTTTTATCTTGTACGTCTTGATGGCGTTGAGCATCAATTCAATGGCCTCCTCACGATTCTTGCCGTAGGCAATCAATTTGGAAAGCATGGGGTCATAGTAAATGGGAATATCCATCCCTTCCGTAAAACCATTGTCCACCCGTATACCTTCGCCAACAGGCAATTGATAGGTTTCCAATTGTCCCACACTGGGCAAAAAATCATTCAAGGGATCTTCAGCATATACCCTTAACTCCACCGCATGTCCATGAATTTTGAGGTCTTCCTGTTTCATGGGCAACTCTTCCCCCCTTGCCACACGTATCTGCAGTTCCACAAGGTCCATCCCAGTAATCATTTCGGTAACCGGATGTTCCACTTGCAGCCGGGTATTCATTTCCAAAAAATAAAAGTTGTGGTCGGCATCCATCAAAAACTCCACCGTTCCGGCCCCAACATAGTCGCAGGCCTGGGCCACCTTGACAGCCGCCATACCCATTTCGTTCCTAAGCTTAGGGGTTAAAATAGAGGATGGTGCTTCTTCCACCACCTTCTGGTGTCGGCGTTGCACACTGCATTCCCGTTCAAAAAAATGAAGGATGTTCCCGTGGGTATCGGCCATCACCTGAACCTCTATATGCCGGGGCGAAGCCACATATTTTTCAACAAAGACGGAACCGTCCCCAAACGCAGAGGTCGCTTCGCTGATGGCACGTTGCATGCCCGATTCCAAATCACTTTCCTTTTCAACGATACGCATACCCTTACCTCCTCCGCCGGCAGAGGCCTTGATCAATATGGGATATCCCACCTCATTGGCAATCTTACGAGCCGTGGCCACATCGGTAATGGCCTCATCTATCCCCGGAACCATGGGTATGCCGTAAGATTTCACCGCCTCCTTGGCAGCCAGTTTACTGCCCATCATGCGAATGGCTTTTGATTTGGGGCCAATGAATATCAGCCCATTTTTTTTCACCGCTTCCGCAAATTCTGCGTTCTCACTCAAAAAGCCGTAGCCTGGATGTATGCCATCAACATTCAATTTTTTGGCCAACTCAATGATTCTGTCCCCTTTCAAATAGGATTGGTTGGAAGGTGCCTCACCAATGCAAACCGCTTCATCGGCCATTTGCACATGGGGTGCGTTCCGATCCACTGTTGAATAAACCGCCACGGTGCGAATACCCATTTTCCTTGCGGTTTTCATCACCCGGACCGCAATTTCCCCTCTATTGGCAATCAATATTTTCTTCATGGCCTCCTATTCAAATTCTATAAGCAGCTGTTTTTTGTCGACCGCATCGCCTTTTTTCACCCCAATTGTTTTGATGGTCCCATTCCTCGGCGAAGCGATGATGTTTTCCATTTTCATGGCTTCCAAAATCAAGAGTTGATCGTCCTCTTCTACTTCCTGCCCCTCACTGACAAGGATGTCCAAAATCAGTCCTGGCATGGGTGCCACAATGGAGTCAATGCTTTTTTGTCCGTTGGAGGTAAAACCCATTGCCTTGATAAGTCCATCCAAAGGGGTGTTTATGGATACTTGATACTCAGTCCCGTTCACGCTGACGGTATAGGTACGGGCATTGAATTGCGTCTCCACCATTTGAATATGATAGGAAGTGCCATCTTTCAGGAGATGGAATCCATTGGGAACCGTTTTTATGATATCCAGGGAAGCAATATCCTCTTTTGACAGTTGAAATTCAGAAGTTCCATCAACCACAACGGTATACGGATTGTCCATAAATAGTGTTCCTATAGGTTAGTTTGATAAATATAAGATTAATGCAGCAATCGGCATAAAGCCTATTTGGTAATACATTTCAACCAAACACAAATCCCGCCAAATGTTTACTTTTGGGCTAAAATCTTCTTTATGCTGATTCTAGGAATTGCCGGGGGAACTGGCTGCGGAAAAACTACCGTAGTGAACCAAATTGTGGCCCAATTGCCCGAAAATGAAGTGGGAATCATCTCCCAAGATTCCTATTACAACGACTTGGCCCACTTGACCAAGGAAGAACGGGGCGAGATTAACTTTGACCACCCCAACTCCATAGATTTTGATTTATTGATTTCCCATTTGGAGCAATTAAAGCAAGGAAAAACCATAAATAAACCCGTATACTCTTTTGTGGAAGAAACCCGTTTGGAGGAAACCATTCCTACGATTCCCAGAAAAGTGATGATCGTTGAAGGTATTTTGGTATTGAGCAACCCACAGCTTCGGGATTTGTTCGACATAAAAATATTTGTGCATGCCGATTCCGATGAACGATTGATAAGAAGGTTGCAACGCGATATACGGGAGCGTGGACATGACCTTCAAAAAGTGCTGACCCGCTACCAAACCGCAGTAAAACCCATGCATGAGCAATTTATAGAGCCTTCAAAAGAATTTGCGGATATCATTATCCCAAATAATCATTATAATACGGTTGCCGTGGACATTGTGAGGACCATAATCAACGATAAATTGTTGTAAAATATGGGTTTAAAAGAGCTTAGAAATAAAAAATGGTTCAAGGTCATGACCAATATGTATGTATTAGTGTTGACCATTTTTGTGATTTGGATGGCTTTTTTTGATACGAACTCCTTTTTGATACACTGGGAACTTCGGAAAGAGATAAAAAAACTGGAAAAACAGAAAGAGTTTTTAAAGGATGAGATTGCCAAGGACAAAGAAATCCTGAAAAAGATGTCCGACCCCGAAGAAATGGAAAAATTTGCCCGAGAGAAATACTATATGAAAAAGGAGAACGAGGAAATTTTCCTCATTGAATACGAAGACAGCCTAAAAATCAAAAAAGATGAGTAAAACAGGCCTATTCCAAGAATTTCCCGAAGTTTCCTCCAAACAATGGAAGCAAAAAATACAGTTCGACCTAAAGGGTGCTGATTATAACGACACCCTGGTTTGGGAGTCCTTGGAGGGAATAGCGGTAAAACCCTTTTATCATGAAGAGGACCTGCAAAACATTAAAGCCCACCCAACTTCCGCTTCCCGAAAATGGCATGTAGGTCAAACCATTTATGCAGGAAATGAGGAAGCAGCAAACAAAAAGGCTTTGGAAAGTTTGACCAAGGGTATTGAAGCTTTATATTTTACCATTCCAAACGGAGAAACTGATTTTGGCCTTTTGCTTTCCAATATCGATTTGGGAGGCGTGCCCCTTCATTTCACTTTTCAGTTTTTGGCCGTTCAGCCCATCAAAAACCTTTTGGAAATTTTGAAGGGTAAAAATGCCAAGGCATACCTCAATATCGATTTAATCGGGCATCTTTCCCGTGATGGAAATTGGTTCCATAACCTTGAAAAGGACCACGCCATTTTGAAAGAAATCCATGAACTTGCCAACACACATACTTCAGTGGCCACCTTTGGTGTGGATATAGCAATCTACCAAAATGCAGGGGCCAATATGGTACAACAATTGGCCTATGGGTTGGCCCATGCCCATGAATACCTTAATCATTTTGCCACTTCAAGCACAACTCAGCAATCGTTTCCCATAGCATTCAAAGTAGCGGTGGGAAGTAATTATTTCTTTGAAATTGCCAAGCTAAGGGCACTGCGTTGGCTTTGGGGCAGTCTGGCTTCGGAATATGGGGTTGATAGCGATTGCCACATTATGGCCATCCCCACTAAACGGAACAAAACCCTTTACGATTATAATGTGAACATGCTCCGTACCACCTCGGAAAGCATGTCGGCCATTTTAGGCGGTGCCGATACAGTTTGCAACCTCCCTTATGATGCCATTTACCACAAGGACAATGCATTTGCAGAGCGAATTGCACGCAATCAATTGTTATTGTTGAAGGAGGAAAGTTATTTTGAAACGGTTTCAGAAGTTTCCAATGGGGCCTACTTCATTGAATCTATTACAGAGCAATTGGCGGAAAAAGCTTTGACCCTCTTCAAACAGATTGAAAAATCCGGCGGTTTTTTAAGCGCGCTCAAAAAAGGGGTCATCCAACAAAAAATTAAGGAAAGTGCCACCAAGGAACAGCAACTTTTCGATAAAGGCAAAATTGTACTTCTGGGTACCAATGCGTATCAAAACCCACAAGATCGCATGAAAAATGATCTGGAACTATATCCCTTTGTAAAAACACAGCCCCGAAAAACCTTGATAGTACCCATCATTGAGAAACGATTGGCCGAAGCCTTGGAACAAAAAAGATTGGATGATGAGTAGAAAAGACCTTCAACATTTGGAGTTAAGTTCGGAGTTCAGAACTCAGAACTCAGAGCTCAGAAAAGCTGATAATCTCAGCCACGTCAACTTCGCTGCGGGCATATCCCCTTTTCTTCGTGGTCCGTACTCCACCATGTATGTTCGTAGACCATGGACCATCCGCCAGTATGCTGGTTTCTCCACGGCAGAAGAAAGCAATGCTTTTTACAGAAGAAATTTGAAGGCGGGCCAAAAAGGTCTTTCCGTGGCTTTTGATCTTCCCACCCACCGAGGTTACGACTCGGACAACGACCGCGTTGTTGGCGATGTGGGCAAGGCCGGTGTGGCCATTGACTCCGTTGAGGACATGAAAATCCTCTTTGATCATATTCCATTGGACCAAATGTCCGTATCCATGACCATGAACGGTGCCGTTATCCCTATCATGGCTTTTTATATTGCAGCAGCCGAAGAACAGGGTGTTTCCATGGAAAAGCTTTCCGGGACCATCCAAAATGACATCCTCAAAGAGTTTATGGTGCGGAACACCTATATCTATCCTCCTGCCCCATCCATGCAAATTGTTGCAGATATTTTTGAGTTCACCAGTAAAAACATGCCCCGTTTCAACAGCATCAGTATTTCTGGATACCACATGCACGAAGCCGGTGCCCCTGCCGCCATGGAATTGGCCTATACCCTTTCTGACGGCATTGAATATATTCGGACAGGAATTAAGGCGGGACTGAAAATCGATGAATTTGCCCCCAGACTTTCCTTCTTTTGGGGCATTGGGATGAACCATTTCACAGAAATTGCCAAAATGAGGGCAGGTAGAATGTTGTGGGCCAAGTTGGTAGGACAATTCAATCCCAAGAACGAAAAATCACTTATGCTGCGCACTCATAGCCAGACCAGTGGATGGAGTTTAACAGAACAAGATCCTTTTAATAATGTGGCCAGGACCACTATTGAGGCAATGGCGGCTGCTTTTGGTGGCACTCAAAGTCTTCACACCAACGCTTTGGACGAAGCCATTGCCCTACCTACTGATTTTTCGGCACGGATAGCCCGTAACACCCAAATCTATTTGCAAAAAGAAACCCATATTACCAAAACGGTAGATCCATTGGCCGGAAGTCATGTAGTTGAACAATTGACCCAAGAAATTGCCGAGGAAGCTTGGGAATTGATTCAGGAGGTTGAAAAACTTGGTGGCATGACCAAAGCCATTGAAGCAGGTATCCCCAAAAGACGGATTGAAGAGGCTGCTGCCAAAAAACAAGCCCGAATCGATAGCGGTCAAGATGTTATTGTTGGCGTGAACAAATACCAACTGGAGGATGAAGATGACCTGCAAATTTTGGAAGTGGACAATGCCAAAGTACGCCAACAGCAGATGGAGCGACTTGAACAAATAAAATCGACACGGGATTCCAAAGAAGTTGAAAAAGCACTCAATGACATCCGTTTAGCGGCCAAAAAAGCCAGTCAGAACGATGCTGACCGTGAAAATTTGTTAGCTTTAGCGGTACAAGCGGCCAAAGCTCGCGCCACCTTGGGAGAGATCAGTGACGCCATGGAAAGTGCCTTTGGACGCTACAAAGCAAAAATCCAATCTTTTACCGGCGTGTATTCGAAAGAAATCAAAAACGACGAAAGTTTTGTCAGGGCCCGTAAAATGGCTGACGAATTTGCAACCCAGGAGGGACGAAGACCTCGAATCATGGTGGCCAAAATGGGACAGGATGGTCATGATCGTGGTGCCAAAGTGGTGGCAACTGGCTATGCCGATCTCGGTTTTGACGTAGATATTGGACCCTTGTTCCAAACCCCTGCCGAAGTAGCCAAACAGGCCGTGGAAAACGATGTACATGTTCTGGGCATATCTTCGTTGGCCGGAGGACACAAAACCTTGGTGCCAGAAGTAGTGCAAGAACTAAAAGAACAGGGTCGTGAGGACATCATGGTCATTGTTGGGGGCGTTATCCCCAAGCAAGACTATCAACACCTTCTAGATCGTGGTGCGGTGGCTGTATTTGGACCTGGTACAAAAATTAGTGATGCAGCTATTGAAATCTTAAAGATTTTAATGGATTAATTGCCCTTAACGGTCTCATAAATATAACTTTAACTTTCTTTAACGCTGAATGCCATGGTTATTCACCCACTGTTAACAAAATACATTTTTTAGCATCTTAAATAATCGTATTTTTAGCACCTAACTTACTATGAAATGGGCAAAATCATTGCTATTGCAAACCAAAAGGGCGGTGTTGGCAAAACCACTACTACGGTAAACCTTGCGGCCTCCCTTGGTGTTTTGGAAAAGAAAGTGTTACTGATTGATGCTGATCCCCAAGCCAATGCCACTTCAGGGCTAGGTATTGATGTTGATTCCGTGGAGCATGGCACATACCAACTATTGGAACATACCATGCCCGTTGAGGATGTAATTGTTCAAACCGACTCCCCGAATGTTGATTTGGTTCCGGCACACATCGACCTTGTGGCCATTGAGATTGAATTGGTGGACAAGGACAACAGGGAATATATGCTCAAAGAAGCGCTCAAGGGTCTAGGAGATCGTTACGATTTTGTCTTGATTGATTGCGCCCCGTCTTTGGGATTATTGACGCTAAACGCACTTACCGCTGCAGACTCCGTTATGATTCCCATTCAATGCGAATATTTTGCATTGGAAGGGTTGGGCAAACTATTGAACACGGTGAAAAGTGTACAGAAAATACATAACAACGATTTGGATATAGAAGGCATGTTGCTGACGATGTACGATTCAAGGCTACGCCTATCCAACCAAGTCGTGGAAGAAGTGAAAAAACACTTCGCAGATATGGTGTTCGACACCATCATACAAAGAAATGTAAGGCTCAGCGAAGCCCCAAGTTATGGTGAAAGCATTATAAAATATGATGCCAGCAGCAAAGGTGCCTCCAATTACCTTAACTTGGCCAATGAAATTTTGAAGAAAAACAAGGAGAAAGTTTAGATGGCGAAAGCAACCAAAAAACAGGCTTTGGGAAGAGGCCTGTCCGCTCTATTGAAAGATCCCGAAAACGATATTCAATCCGTTGGGGATAAAAATGCGGACAAGGTCATAGGCAATGTAGTTGAACTGGATATTGAATCCATTGAGGTGAATCCCTTTCAGCCGAGGTCCAATTTTAATGATGAGGCTTTGGAAGAATTGGCCAGTTCCATTCGTGAACTTGGGATTATTCAGCCCATAACCGTTCGGAAATTGGACTTCAACAAATTCCAATTGGTTTCAGGGGAACGCAGGTTCCGAGCATCAAAACTGGTAGGGCTGGAAACTATTCCTGCCTATATCCGTATTGCCAACGACCAGGAATCCTTGGAAATGGCCTTGGTGGAAAACATCCAACGGCAAGATTTGGATCCCATCGAGATTGCCCTATCCTACCAAAGGCTGATTGATGAAATCCAGATTACCCAAGAAAAATTGAGCGATCGTGTAGGTAAAAAACGTTCCACCATCACCAATTACCTCCGTCTTCTTAAACTACACCCCATCATCCAAACCGGAATGCGGGATGGATTTATCAGTATGGGACACGGCAGGGCCTTGATCAATATCGAGAAGAAAAAAGAGCAGATAGCCATTTATGAGAAGGTGGTTTCAGACGGTCTTTCAGTAAGGGACACTGAGCGTTTGGTAAAAACACTCAAAGAACCTTCGGGAGAGGCAAGCGAAAAGAAAACAAAGGCTTCCAAGGAAATTCCCAGTTTTGTTTCCAAAGGCATGGATGAACTCAAAGATTTTCTTTCCGCCAAGGTAGATATTACCTCATCCCAAACCGGAAAGGGAAAAATAGTAATTCCTTTTCACTCCGAGGAAGAGTTTCAGCGTATCAAAAAATTACTTACAGGTGAATAAAGGCCTATTATTATTGTTCTTTTTTTTATTGAATCTTCAATTTGGTCTCGCCCAAGAAGAAGAGAAGAAAGAAGATATGGAACCACCCCACCCTGCCGAGATTGATTCGTTGGCCCAAAATTTGGAGGGTTCTGGTATAACCATTGAAGAAGTAACTTACGAAAAGAAAGCAATAAATCCCTTGGCCCCCAGTAAAGCAGCATTCTACTCTGCAGTCCTTCCTGGATTGGGGCAGATATACAACAAGCGATACTGGAAAGCTCCCATTGTTTGGGGAGCACTGGGAACAGCCATATACACTTACTCTTTCAATAACACCGAATACAGAAGTGCTCGGAACGCTTTTAAAAGAAGACTGGCCGGGTTTACAGACGATGAGTTCTATGACCTCAATGGGGATGGCGAAGGCCCGGACGTATCAGACGAGGCGCTTCAGGACGCCCAAGAACGTACCCAGCGCAGCAGGGACCTTTCGTTGGTGATTACCCTAGTCCTGTACACCTTGAATATCATTGATGCCAACGTGGACGCGCATTTGAAACAGTATAATGTGGATGACAATCTTGTGGTTGATTTTAAACCCTATTTAGATATGAACCCTTTCACCCAGGAACCCAATTTTGGAATGGCCCTGGTCGTAAAATTCTAAATTATGAACATTGCACTCTTTGGCTATGGCAAAATGGGTAGGATGATTGAACAAATTGCCCAAGATAGAGGCCATACCATTGTCGCGAAGGTTGATGTGGATACCAAGGAAATTCCCTATCAGAAAATGGATGTTGCCATAGACTTTAGTACTCCTGAGTCTGCATTTGACAATATAACTGGGTGTTTTGAACACAAAGTACCGGTTATCTGTGGCACCACCGGTTGGTTGTCCAACTATGACCAAGCTGTCAGTATTTGCAATAAAAACCAATCAGGGTTTATATATGCCTCCAATTTTAGTTTGGGAGTGAACATTTTTTTTGAATTGAACTCGTATTTGGCCAAAATGATGTCCGGTCTAGAGCAGTATAATGTCACTATGGAAGAAATCCATCATACCCAAAAGCTTGATGCACCAAGTGGCACTGCAATTACCTTGGCGGAGGGAATCATTGCTCAGTCTGACTACAAAGGTTGGAAATTGGACCAAGAAGAAAACAACATTATACCCATTACATCCAAACGCGAGGGAATGGTGCCAGGTACACATACCATATCCTATGGCAGTTCGGTGGACTCCATAGAAATTAAGCACACTGCCCATAATCGCGAAGGCTTTGCCTTGGGAGCAGTAATCGCTTCGGAATGGATTCAGGGCAAAACAGGTGTCTTTTCCATGAAAGACGTGTTAAACCTGTATTAAAAAACGTAACAAGAATAGAGACAGTAAGTCTTACAAAGAAACTTTTATATGAGCGGTACACAGTGGATCATTTTTATATTGGTCATCCAGGTCATCCATTTTTTGGGCACATGGAAACTTTATGTAAAAGCAGGGCGGAAAGCTTGGGAAGCCGCCATCCCCTTTTATAATGGTGTAATCTTGATGAAAATCATCAACCGTCCTTGGTGGTGGGTACTGCTACTGTTTATCCCCATTATCAACTTATTGATGTTCCCCGTGGTTTGGGTAGAGACCATTCGAAGTTTTGGAAAGAACAGCCTATTGGACACTTGGTTGGTAATATTGACCCTTGGCTTCTACATCTACTACATAAATTATGCAGAAGACGTTACCTATATTGAAGATCGCAGCCTAAAACCAAGAACCGGTCTGGGCGAATGGGTGAGTTCCATCGTCTTTGCCATTGTGGCCGCTACATTTGTCCACACTTATTTCTTTCAGCCATACGTAATACCTACGGGGTCCTTGGAGCGTACATTGCGGATAGGTGATTTTCTCTTTGTAAGCAAATTTCACTATGGTGCACGGATACCTATGACCACCTTGGCAGCGCCCATGGTACATGACACGCTGCCCATGCTTAGAAAACGGTCCTATTTGGCCGATGTGAATCCAGAAACCTACAAGACTTCCTGGATCAACAAATTACAGCTGCCCTACATGCGCATACCAGGGTTTGAGCGGGTAAAGAAGAACGACATTGTGGTCTTTAGCCTGCCTTCGGACACGCTCTATCAATTCTTTAGAGCTGAAAAAGCCGTAAAAAAGCCCATAGATAAAAAATCCAATTACGTAAAGCGATGTGTGGGCACACCTGGTGATTCCTTGGCCGTTATTGATGGATTTGTATACATCAATGGGGAAAAACTACAATTGTCAGACCGGGCAAAGCCCATGTACAATTATAACATCTATGCTCAAAACGGGGTATCCAGTAAACTATTGGAAGAAGTGGATGCTTCGGACTATTTTAGAACATACATCGCAGGGAATTTAAACCAAAACCAGTACAATGCACTTAACCCGTTTGTCTTGGGCGCCAACAGGAGTCAAGATGGCAAAATTGAATTGGTTACGGAAGAAAAAGGCATTCCAACTGAAGTCATACGACAGCTTAGATTATCATTGACAGAAGAAAAACCAAGGTCCAGAATTGCCAACCTTACCGATGAAATGGTTGCGCAGCTTCGGGAAAATCCTGCCATAGACTCGGTAGTAAAACTTGTTGAAGAAAAGGGTGTATACGGAGGCTCTTTCCCCCAAAAACCCAACCTGTACCCTTGGAACAGTGATAATTTTGGTCCCATCTACATCCCCAAAGAAGGAACAACGGTTGAAATCAATGCCAGAACCATTCCTTTGTACAAAAAAATCATCAGGGATTACGAACATAACGATGTAGAGGTTACCGGGCAGAAAGTACTTATCAATGGTCAAGAAGCCAACTCCTATACCTTTAAACAAGATTATTACTGGATGATGGGAGATAACCGGGACCACTCTGAGGATAGTAGGGCTTGGGGTTATGTTCCCGCAGATCATATTGTGGGCAAGCCTGTATTTTTATGGATGAGTTTTGACAATTTCAACGAGGGATTGTCTAATTGGAAGCCTCGTTGGGACCGTATCTTCACCACAGTTGGTGGAAGTGGGGAACCCATTTCCTATTTTAAATACTTTGTGGCCCTGATTGTAGGTTGGATTCTGTTCGACTTCATAAAAAAGCGAAGAAAGAAAAAGGCAGAATAAGACTTCCGCCAAAACCCTTACGTTCTTGAAAATAGTACTGCACCCATCCTATTTCCCCAGCATTGCAACCTTTTCGGTTATTGCACAGCACAATGTTATTTGGGAGGCTCATGACAATTTTCAAAAACAGACCTATAGAAACCGCTGTTATATCTGTACCGACCAAGGGAAACACATGCTCAACATCCCTATAAAACATGCGGGTGGAAAAGAAGGCAGGCAAAAATATGCCCATGTGGAAATGGACAACAGCTACCCGTGGAAAAAAATCCATTGGCGTACCTTGGAAACAGCATATAGAACCTCACCATTCTTTGAGTTTTATGAGGATGACATAAGACCATTGTTTGAAGGTCCACATACCTCATTGTACGATTACAATCTTAAAACCATTGAAACCATTGCAGAGTGTTTGGGAATTGGGATATCAGAGGAAAAAACAGCATTGTATGAACCGGAACTGTCGAACCAAATGGATGGCAGATTTTTAGTGGAAGCCAAAAAGGAAGTCAATCCAGAAATGGAACCCTATCCACAAGTCTTTGATGACAGACATGGGTTTGTATCCAATCTCAGTATATTGGATCTATTGTTCAACGAAGGCACCAACGCACTTTCCTATTTGGAAAATCAACCTTTGGATTTTTTACATGCTTAGGCATTTCGTACACTACGGCATACATTTTCTAATCCCGATTTTAATCGCCTTTTTTTTCTTTAAGGATCGTAAATTAAGGGTAGCAATCATCCTATTATGCGGCATCGTGATTGATGTGGACCATTTCTGGGCAAATCCTTTATTCGACCCCAACCGCTGTAGTATTGGTTTTCATCCCCTACACAGTTATTGGGCCATATTGGGATACGCCATTCTGCCTTTTTTTAAACCCACCCGAATAATAGGTCTAGCATTGCTCATCCATATTCTTGCAGACTTTATGGATTGTCTATTGATGTGATTTCAGGCGCAACGTGGCCATGACTGGATAGTGATCGGACAATTTTTCATCAAAATTTTTATGCGACACTATCTCTACTTTAGGTTCAGCAAAGATGTAATCTATCCGAAGAGGAAAACCCAATAGATTGTACGTACGTCCAAAGCCATCGCCCTTTTCCAGAAAAGTGTCCTGCATATCTCCTTTCACAATCTTATAGACATTGGAAAACTGCGTATTGTTGAAATCCCCACACACAATATTGGTATATGGACTTTTTTCTATATGCTCCGCAAAAAACTTAGCTTGTTCCAACTGTTTGGCAAAAGTACTTACCAGTCGCTTATAATTTTTTTCTGATTCCTCTCCATTTGAAAGGGTTTCTGCTTTGGGGACGATGCTGAAGGATTGCAGATGCAGGTTATAGACCCTAACTGTATCCTTGCCCAACAAAATGTCTGCATAAATAATATTATTGACCGTGTTTGGCAATTCCAGGGACCCATTCCCAATAATTGGGTATTTAGAAAAAATGGCCTGTATGGTTCTTGGCGATAATTGGGGAGTTTCACTACGGTAGGGATATTGACTCAATTGTTTATACCGTATTCTGCTGTGCTCTTGAATACAAACAATATCGGGATCTTCCTTTTTAATGAACGAAATTATCTTGTTGCCAATATTAGGCTCTTTTATCCACTCATTCTTATTGAACCCCCATACGTTATAGCTCATGATTGTAAGGTCATTGGATTGGGCTTCCTTGGTTTCATCCCCCATCTTATAAAAAGGTCCAAAACCTAAATAGCCTATCACAAGGGCCAACAAAGACAGAAAAAGTTTTCGCTTTCTCTTGAAGACCCAATAGATCAAGAACAAAAAATTAAGGATGAACAAGAAGGGAACAAACAGGCTCAAAGCCGAAAATATGGGTATTATTTGAAAATTGAGATATGAAGACAAACACGTGATAAGCAAGAAAAAGGCAACCAAAATGTTGATCGCAAAGGCTACCTTTTCAATGAGTGAAGCTGCTTTTTTCATACATCAATCCTCCTTGCCGGCTTTAAACAAAAAGTCTTTTTCCTCTTTAGACAAACTTTCATAACCAGATTTGCTGATCTTGTCCAAAATAGTGTCTATTTTCTTCTGCTTGGCGGCCTTGTCATAATCCATTGTTTTGTTTCCGGAAGCATTCTTTCGGTAAACGGTCTTCATGTTGGCCTTTTTCTCTTTTGGCTTAAAGAGCTGGGCAATGGCTTCTACGAATCTGGTAAATCCGGCTCCTATATCCTTGCCGTTCAACAGTTGCCTTGCATAGATATATCCCAGAAAAGCGCCTCCCAAATGAGCCAATCTACCACCTACATTTCCACCATAGGGTATCTGTATCAAATCAACCAAAACAAAAAATACCCCAACGTACCAAAGTTTAACATTGAAGAAAATAATCCGAACCTCTTGATTGGGAATATAGGCACAGATGAAAATCAGCACCGCCGTAACCCCTGCCGAAGCTCCTATCAATGCTGTATTGGCGTCTAATAAAGTTGGAAAGACATTGTAGCTTAAGAGGAAAACAATCCCTCCTACAATAACTCCCAAAAAGTATACATTTAGGAATCGCTGCCCATCAAAAAGGTTCAAAAAAATCCTGCCGGTAAAATAGAGCATGAGCATATTCCAAAAAATATGTCCCAGTCCAGCATGAAAAAACGAATAGGTAACCAAGGACCACGGTTGACCAAAAAACGTCAAGAAATCCTTGGGCAAATGAAACCAATGGGAAACTGAATAGCCCAACAGCGCTGCGGAAAGTCCATCCAGAATAAAGATCAGCACATTGATGGCGATGAGCTTTTCCGCAATGTTCAACCGAGCAAATTGATATGATAATCCGCCGTTTGCCATAGTTTAATCCCAACGATTATTGTTAAACTGGTTCTTTTTCCAATACCACATCATAATGAACCCAATCAATGCTCCCCCAATGTGCGCAAAATGTGCCACTCCGGTATTTACATTGCTGATACCAAAAATTAAATCCCCTGCAATCAATAAGGGCACAAAATATTTGGCTTTTATAGGTACTGGTAGAAAAATCAGCATCAATTTGGCTTCGGAATACATAAAGGCAAAAGCCACCAAAACCCCATAAATGGCCCCAGAAGCTCCCACAGCAGGGACATTATATGCTGATAAAAAACTATCGATAGTGCTTTTTGAAGCTAGGTTGTACCAATCAGGACTATATTGCCCCCCCGATATGATTTCCATGATCTGTGTTCTGGCCAAACCCGCACTTTCCAAAGCATTCAATCCTTCGCTGAAAAAGTAATAATTGACTCCGGTATGCAATGCCGCCGACCCCAAACCAGCCGAAAAATAAAAGAACAGGAACTTATTGCGTCCCCATATCCGTTCCAGCGGCGTTCCAAACGCCCACAGCGCATACATATTGAACACAATATGCATCAGGCTACCATGCATGAACATATGGGTACCCACTTGCCACCATTCAAAATTGCTGTTCTTAGGAAACCAAAGTGACATCCATTGGTACATTTGGTCCCCGTATAATTGCGTGGCAAAAAACATGATCACATTAATGATCAATAAATGTTTTACCGCATCGGTCATTCTACCCATCTAACTGAATTTTTTATCGATATCCCCTTCGGAGATAATGGTGTATGTCAATTTTTGAAACGGACTCAAGGTTGGTTCCTTACAGGCAAACAAATTGTTCACCAAGGCCAACTGCGATTCTTGGTCCAAGATCTCCCCTGTCCGTACGGCCAAGTTTTTGGAAAGTGCTTGGGCCAATACTTCGGCCTGGGAAATGGAACCAGTATCAAATCCTTCCATATAATCCGCAATCAAGCGATCCAATACCGTGCCAATTCCACTTTCTGGAACCACTAGGGGCACTCCTGTCACTTTTACAGTCTCTTCCTCCAAACTTTCAAAAGCAAAACCTATGTTTGTCAGGCTATCCTTGATTTCCTGTAATATTCCCAATTCCTGTGTATTGAAGGAAAGCTCCAACGGGAACAAAAGCTGCTGGCTCACCCCTTCCTTTACAGTTATTTCCCCTAGAAATTTTTCAAAGAGAATCCGTTCATGTGCTCTATTCTGATGAATGACCAACATCCCGGATTTCACCGTGCTCACCACATATTTTCGCCGTAGCTGAAAAGTCGTGGCCAAATGCTCTCCCACCTCATCATCGGTATACATGGTTCCCTGTACATCACTATCCGATTCAATGGCCAGACTGCTAAAGTTATCTGTATCCAAATCCTCATCTAGACCTTCATACAAATCTTCCCAACCTTTTGCGCTTACTTTTTGAAAAGATCCTCCGCTCCTTCGCTCCGTGGCTTCCTGAAAAGGGTTAAAAGTCGCATCAACGGTTACTTTGGGTAAAACGGCCCCTTTTTCCTTGTACGCATAAGGGGTATCCAAGTTGGGGTCATGGTCAAAATCCAGTATTGGTGCCACGTTAAACTGCCCCAGGCTATGCTTTACCGTTGAACGGAGAATGGCATAAAGCGTATTCTCGTCATCAAACTTCACTTCTGTTTTAGTGGGATGGATATTGATATCAATCGAAGACGGGTCAACTTCCAAATAAATAAAATAGCCTGGATATGTATCTGGCTTTATCAGTCCCTCAAAAGCTGCAGAAACAGCATGATGCAAATAGGGGCTTTTGATAAACCGGTCATTGGCAAAGAAAAACTGTTCCCCCCTACTCTTCTTGGCAAACTCTGGCTTACAGATAAATCCTGAAATTTTCACCACCTCGGTCTCTTCGTTCACAGGAACCAAACGGTCTTCCATGCGACTTCCAAAAATATGGGATATACGCTGACGCGGTTTCCCTTTGGGAAGATTAAAAATCTCCGAGCCATTGTTATAAAAATGGAACTCGATATTGGGGTGTACCAGGGCAACCCTATGAAACTCGTCCGTAATATGCCGAAGCTCTACCTGATTGGATTTTAAGAAATTGCGACGAGCCGGAATATTAAAGAAAAGGTTTTTTACTGATATGGAAGTGCCTTTGGGCGTGGCCACAACCTCTTGGGAAACAATTTTGCTACCCTCAATCTTTATATGCACACCCACCTCATTGGTTTGGGTTCGAGTCTGCATATCTACATGGGCAATGGCCGCAATGGAAGCCAGGGCTTCACCACGGAACCCTTTGGTGCGTAGGTTGAACAAATCCTGTGCCGACGAAATCTTGGAAGTGGCATGACGTTCAAAAGACAATCTAGCATCCGTCTCACTCATTCCGCTACCATCATCCACTACTTGAATAAGTGCCTTACCCCCATCCTTCACAATCAGCTTTATGGTTGTTGCCCCTGCATCAATGGCATTCTCCAGCAATTCCTTGACCACCGAGGCCGGACGTTGGACCACCTCCCCTGCTGCAATCTGGTTGGCAACATGGTCCGGTAAGAGTTTAATGATGTCCGTCATTAGGGATTCAGGAATATGGATAAATCAAAGTCGATTACAAAAAGGAACAGCAGCACCAAAATGGCCACAATAACAAGAAAACGAAGTTTCATGTTCTTATCACCTTCCATTTTCAGGTCTTCCTTGGCCGAACTGATTTTGTTCAGGAGCCCCCTCTGCGTATGCGCGGTACTTCGAAATTTATCTAGTTTGTGTTCTATTTTATACGGATTGCCCTCGCCCTTGTAGTAGCGCGGCGAGTAGTTGAATGATTTATTTTTCTTCAGTTTTAAAGGGTTTCGCATGGCATTCATATCCGTCTAACCCCAAAGGTACTTAAAATAGAAAAAAAGGTTTGAGGGAAGCTCCCAAAAAATGTTAACAGGGCTGGATTGCCCCGATTACAAGATTTATGGATTTTTTGAACTTGAAACTTGAACTTGATATTACTTCCCCAACACCGCCATCTGTATGGCAGCAATAGCAGCTTCTGTTCCCTTGTTCCCATGCTTGCCCCCGCTACGGTCTTGGGCCTGTTGCAATGTATTGTCGGTGAGTACACAGAAAATCACGGGAACATCATATGCTATGTTCAAATCCTTGATACCTTGGGCTGTGGCACTGCAAACAAAATCAAAATGACTGGTTTCACCACGAATGACACTACCAATGGCAATGACAGCATCCACTTTTTGGTCCGTAATCATTTTTTTACAGCCATAGGTCAGCTCAAAACTACCGGGAACGTTCCACCGAACGACATTTTCAGGCAAAGCTCCGCAATCCACCAAAGCTTCATGGGCGCCATTAAAGAGCGCCTCAGTTATTTCATGGTTCCATTCAGAAACAACAATCCCAAACCGAAGTTGCTTCGCATTTGGGATTTTACTCTTATCGTAGACAGATAGATTTTTGTTCTCAGTGGCCATAATTTAGTTTTTGGCCATTCCAATCAGTGCATCAATACCAGAGCCTTCTTGGGAGTTTGGATAATCTTCCTTGATACGCTCAAAATATCCGACAGCTTTGTCTTTCTGTCCTAATTTCAAGGCCATTACTCCAGCCTTGTATAAAAATCTTGGGGTTGTAAACTCATTGTCACTATGTGCAACGGCTTTTTCGTAATAGTCCAAAGCATCCTCGGATTGGTTCAATTGCGAAAATGCATCCCCAATACCTCCTTTGGCCATAGCTCCCAAAACAGCATCATCAGAAGAAAAATTCTCTAGATGGGCAATGGCTTCCTCGTATTTTTGAAGGTTCAAATAGGTCATCCCCGCAGAATATTTAGCCAAATTAGCGGCTTTGGTCCCACTATATTCTTCAATGATATCCAAGAATCCGTATTTCCCCTCAGCGCCATTCAATGCCATGGCGAACAAGGAATCTTTCTCTGTCTCACTGGCAAGTGCCTGATCAAAATATTGTTGTGGATAAAAAAGTTCGTTGGCCGCAGTAGCTTCTTTCGGCTTTTGAATGAATTGGTGGTAGCCTAAAAATGCCAATACGCCCACAGCAATGGCACCAATCACTCCCAAAATGTAGTTTTGGTTCTTCTGTACCCAGGCCTCGGTCTTGGAAGCACTTTCATCTAGGGTATTAAAAACCTCTGCTGTTGTGCTGTCCTGTTCTTCAACTTGGGCTTCCTCTGCCTTGTTTTTGGGTTTAAAGCCTCTTCTCTTGTATGTTGCCATGCGTCATTTTATTGGTCGGGCAAAAATAAAGTTTTTATCCAAAATCAAAAGGCAATTTATTCGTTATTTTTGGAATCTTTAACCAGTCCTCAAAATCGCAAAACCCTTTTGGCCCCTAAAAGTTTTATGTTTTTAAGACATTTATCCTTAGTGAATTACAAAAACTTCGATTCCAAAACCTTGGAATTCGACCCTGTAATCAATTGTCTTGTGGGCGATAACGGAGTGGGAAAAACCAATATTCTGGACGCCATTTACCACCTTTGCTTTGGAAAAAGCTATTTTAATCCGGTGGCCACCCAGAACATTAAACACGATACGGATTTTTTTGTAGTGGACGGGGAATTTGAAAAGGAAGGTCGGACCGAAAAAATTATCTGCAGCTTTAAAAAAGGGTCCAAAAAAATCATCAAACGCAACGGAAAGGCCTATGAGAAGTTTTCGGAACACATTGGCTTTTTGCCCTTGGTAATCATATCGCCTTCGGACCGAGACCTTATTCTTGAGGGCAGTGAAACCCGAAGGAAATTCATGGACGGGGTGATTTCACAATCGGATAAGGCCTATCTACAGACCCTTATCAAATACAACAAGGTATTGGTGCAGCGGAATTCTTTGCTGAAATATTTTGTGGCCAACCACACCTTTGACCCCAACACTTTGGCCATCTACAATGAACAATTGCACAATTTAGGGACGGAGATTCATAAAAAACGGGTTGATTTCATTGACTCTCTTATCCCAATATTCCAAAAACAATACGCCCATATTTCTGAAAAAGACGAACAGATCACACTTTCCTACGAAAGTCAACTTTCCGAAGGAAACCTCTTGAATCTATTGGAAAGGAGTATTGATAAGGACCGAGCCCTACAATATACCAGCGTGGGCATCCATAAAGACGACTTGAATTTTATGATTGGCGGACATCCCATCAAGAAATTTGGCAGTCAAGGTCAGCAAAAATCTTTTTTGATCGCCTTAAAATTGGCCCAGTTCCATTTTATCAAGGAGCAGGCCAGCACCACTCCCATTCTGCTGTTGGATGATATTTTTGATAAGCTGGACGAAAACCGGGTTTCCCATATCGTGGGTCTTGTAAAGGATGATAATTTTGGACAGATTTTTATCAGTGACACCCATGCGGAACGAACAGAAAATGTAGTCAAGACCATTCATCAGAGCTATAAAATCTTTACCTTGTAGTATGTCTCGGATTCTTTTTTTTCTCTCAATTTTGATGGCCTGGGGATGCAAGGAAGCCTCCATTCCCAAAGAAAATCTACAGTATCTGAACGGGTATTGGGAGATTTCCGAAGTGGGGTTTCCAGACGGTTCCAAAAAAACATACAAGGTCAACCCCACCATAGATTTCATCCAACTGGAAAATGGCAAAGGTTTTCGTAAAAAAATGCAGCCTCGTTTTGATGGCACCTACAAAACCTCTCATGATGTGGAACAATTAACCGTAACCCAAGTGGACGCCTTCTTTATCTTAAGTTATTCCAGTGAATTTAGCGATTGGGAAGAAACATTGGTGCAGATAGATTCCACCAACTTTTCCGTAATGAACGCAGAAGGTGTCACCTACTCCTACAAACGCTTTGAACCCATTAAAATTCCAAAATAATGGCCAAGAGACACAATTCCCATCTGCCCCTTAGCGAAGCGTTGAACGAGTTCATCAAGGAAAATAAGCTCCAAAAGGGTATGGACAAGGTAGATGCCCGCGAAGCTTGGAACAGATTAATGGGCAACGGGGTAAACAATTATACCACCTTGGTGGAACTCAAAAACGAGACCCTCTTTGTATCCCTATCCTCTTCGGTACTCCGTGAAGAACTGAGTCTTGGAAAAAGCAAGATCATTGCTATGATCAATGAAGAACTAGGGAAGGAACTGGTAAAAAAGTTGGTGTTGCGGTAAAATGCCCCACCTAATTTCCATCATCCGTCAATTCATACAAGGCATCCATCAATTCATTACATAGAGTTACATCATAAAACTGGACATTGGCACGGTAAAACAATAAACCCAGTAGCATGAAATTGAAAAATCTATTTTACGCAAGTCTTCTCGCACTTGCCATAATATCGTGCAGTAAAGACGATGGTCCCGATATAAGTAACAACAACACTCCAGTAATTACGGACCCAAAAACATTCAATGTCCCTGAAAACATTGACGATGTTTACGTCATAGGAACCATTAAGGCCACCGATGCCGATGAAGAGGATACCTTGGAGTTCAGTATTTCTGCCAACAGCGATGCCTTGTTCGAAATTACCAAAACAGGTTCCTTGAGCTTAGCCAACGGAAAATCGCTTGATTTTGCCACTAAATCCCAACACATAATTAGTGTCAGTGTCAGTGACGGTGAGGATAGCGCCAAAGCAAACATAACTATCAATGTAACCGAGGTTGATGAAAACAATGGTACACCAAGTTTTAATGAAGCTTCCTATGTGTATCAGGTCGATGAAAACATAGGCAGTGGTGTAGTCTTTGGCACATTGACCGCTAATGATCCAGAATCGGACCCACTAGAATTCTTGATAACAGAAAACGACAATGAACTTTTCGCCATTACCCCACAAGGTTCTCTAAGTGTTGCTGAGGGTAAAAATTTGGATTTTGAAACTTCTGAACAACATATCATCACGGTAGGAGTAACAGACGGCAATACAACCACCACTATCCAAGTGACGATCAATGTAACCGATGATGGTAAACTGGCCGATGACCCCCGTTCTTTTGTGACTACTTGGTCGGTAGTAAATGGTGGTCTGGACATAGAAATTGGGTTGAATCAAGCATACAACGATTACGATTTTGAGATTGATTGGGGGGATGGGCATACCGAAGTGGTAATTTCCAATGCCGACCTGACACATTCCTATGAGGCACCCGGAGACTATACCGTTGCCATAATGGGTGCTTTCCTTGCCATCAAAATGTCAAATTCGTCAACCAAACACCGATTGGTGGGCATAGAGCAATGGGGAACCACCGTATGGCAGTCCATGGAAAAGGCATTCTCTGACTGTATTAGCCTAAAAAATTATAATGTCACGGATACCCCTAACCTAAGTCAAGTCACTATATATGATGATGCTTTTGCAGGTGTTACCAACTTTAATGGCAACCTAAATAATTGGGACGTAAGCAATGCCATCTCCATGGCTGGGATGTTTAGCAATGCAAATTCCTTCAATAGCGACCTTGACAATTGGAATGTTGGCAATGTATCGGATATGAGCTATATGTTCAGTGGTGCGACCGCCTTTGACGGCGATATTAGTACATGGAATGTGCAACAGGTTACCAATATGAACAATATGTTTCAGAATGCAAGCAGTTTTAACGGTGCCATTGGTGGGTGGACGACCACTCAACTAAATACCATGGAGGGCATGTTCAGTAATGCATTGGCATTCAATCAAGATTTAAACTGGGACACCAGCAAAGTCACCAATATGGAACGCACTTTCATCGGTGCAATTGCCTTTAACGGGAATATAGGCTCTTGGGATACCGGTCTTGTTGAAACCATGGAGGCAATGTTCGACACTGCTACTTCTTTCAACCAAGATATCGGTAATTGGAACACCGAAAGTGTCATCAACATGAATGCCATGTTTTCCAATGCCACTTCTTTTAATCAGGACTTGAATACCAGTTTAGATTTAAGTGCATGGAACGTTGAGAATGTAACTGACATGGAGAACATGTTTAACAATGCGATAGCTTTCAATGGCAATATTTCCGATTGGAATACAGGCAAAGTAACCACCATGCGAGCCATGTTCCAAGGAGCGGATAATGGAAGTGCATTTAATGGAGATATTACAGGATGGGATACCAGTGCAGTGACCACAATGATGAGCATGTTCAATGACGCCACCTCATTTAATAGAGATTTAGGAGACTGGAACATTGAAAATGTAACCTCGATGGCCTTTATGTTGAGTAATTCTGGACTTTCCACGTTTGCCTATGATGGCACCTTGATAGGATGGTCTGCTCAAAATATACAAGCTCCAAGTTTGACCTCGACAGGATTACAATACTGTGATGTGCCAGAAGTGAATGCAGCCAGACAAACCTTAAATGATAAGGGAATGAACATTAGCGGCGATAATGCAGTGCCTTGTTTTTAATTTAGAAGTGTTGTGAAGCCACAAAAAAACCACCGGAATCCGGTGGTTTTTTTATTGTATTAGAGAACGTTTGAGTTAAAACACCTCCCGTCCCGAAAAGTGAAAAGCCCCTTCAATAACGGCGTTTTCATCACTATCGGAACCGTGTACGGCATTTTCCCCAATACTGGTTGCATACAACTTTCGGATAGTACCTTCCGCAGCTTCAGCTGGATTGGTAGCACCAATCAATGCACGGAAATCATCCACCGCATTATCCTTTTCCAAGATAGCAGCAACAATGGGGCCTCTGGTCATAAATTCCACCAACTCTCCAAAAAATGGACGCTCCTTGTGGATAGCGTAGAACTCTTGGGCATCCCTTCGGCTCAATTGGGTGTATTTCATGGCTACAATCTTAAATCCAGCAGCCGTTATTTTTTCCAAAATTGCACCTATGTGGCCGTTTTCAACCGCATCTGGCTTAATCATGGTAAATGTTCTATTTCCAGTCATTTTTTAAAATTTTGCGCAAACTTACGGTTTTTAAACCAACGAGCAAGGCTTAATAGGTTTGTTTTAGTTCCTGAAGCACAGTGCCATCTTCCCCCATTATCTTAAAATGTACTTCTTTGCTTTTAAGGTTTAGCATAAGGATGCCATAGCTGGTACGGGAAACCACATCACCCACCCTATATGGATTAGACTCTCCTGTAAAGCTGGAATAAGAGTGCGTTAACCCGCTACTCGTAAAATCTACCAAGGGATATATCAAATTAGGAACGGATTTCCGGGAAAATTCAGAAATATGACGGTCACCTGACAATATTATTACGCCTTTAGCTTTTGATTCAGCAATGAGTTTTTCAAGCTTTTCTACCTCCTTCGGAAAATTGCCCCAAGTCTCAAAGCCATGTTCCCTTGATAAAAACTGGATACTGGAAACAATCAAATTAAAATCAGCATCAGATTGATGAAGCTCATGCTGCAGCCATTGCCATTGTTCGGCACCCAAAACCGTTGCTTCATCTACCAAATTGGGCTTATATCTCTTTTCCGAAACGGTATCCTTCACCAAGGCACTTCGGAAATAGCGGGTATCCAGTACCAAAATTTTCACTTTGCCCTTTGCTGTTTCGTAGTTGTGAACAGCATACACTCCCTCCCTACTCCTTCTACGGCTATTCTTGGGCACACCCATAAAATCCAGAAACACTTGTTGGCTTTCACTTTTCACCATAAACTCCTCCCCTCCATCGTTCACTCCGAAATCGTGATCATCCCATGTACCAATAACAGGGACCTTCGATTTCAGTTGGACATAACCCTGTATACTGTCTTGCATGGCATATATAGCACTGAGCCTCTCCATATTTTCCGTATCGGCATAAACAATGTCACCACCCCAAATCCAAACATTGGGGTTTTCGTTCAAAATATCATCCCAAAAGGGGTTGGGCTCCTGGGGCATGTTGCAAGAACCAAAAGCGACCACAAATGTAGCATCCGCTTTATTAGGGTTTCTTTTGCAGCCAAAAAAGATAATAATGGCACTAAATATAAGAAGGGTATACTTCATGTAATCAATTTGATTTTGAACAAAAATAGAGCTTATCCAGTTACCTCTATATTATATTATTGTATCTTTGGCCGCATGAATTTAGAGGACATCTCAGCGGTTAAGTCTATTCTTTCGCAGCCCCAAAAAATTGTTATCATCCCCCACAAAAACCCCGATGGAGATGCCATGGGAGCATGCTTGGGCCTATGGGGATTTTTAAAATCCATAGGGCAGACCGTCCATGTAATTGCACCCAACGATTATCCTAAATTCTTAAAGTGGATGCCAGGAAACGAATCTGTTGTAAATTTTGAATGGGACAATGGAGAGGCCCAAAAATTATTGGATGAAGCCTCGGTTATTTTTACATTGGATTTCAACGATTTTTCCCGCACAGGACAAATGGAATCCGTGCTAAAAGAGAAGCAAGCCGATTTCATTATGATCGACCATCACCAACAACCCAGTGATTATGCCAAGGTCACCTATTCCGATGTGAATATGAGTTCCACTTGTGAAATGGTATATAATTTCATTGATCTTTTAGGGGAAACCGATCGTATTACGGCCGCTATCGCCACCAACCTGTACACCGGAATAATGACGGACACCGGATCATTCAAATACCGATCTACCTCTAGCAAAACCCATAGGGTAGTAGCGGACCTTATTGATCGGGGTGCGGACAATATGGAAATCCATAGACAGGTTTTTGATACCAATTCGCCTTCCCGCCTACATTTGCTGGGAGTGGCTTTGAGCAATATGGTCATCCTACCCGAATACAAAACGGCATATATCACCCTTAGCCAAGAGGAACTGGATGCCAATGATTTTAAAAAGGGAGATACCGAAGGCTTTGTGAATTACGGGCTTACTTTGGAAGGGATTATTTTTGCGTTGATTTTTATTGAAAACAAGGATGAAGGGATTATTAAAATATCCTTGAGGTCCATTGGCGAGTTTTCCGTAAATGAGTTTGCCCGAAAACATTTTAGCGGCGGAGGACACGACAATGCCGCTGGAGGGAAAAGCGAGCTTTCAATGGAAGAAACCTTGAAGCGATTCAATGAAATCCTAACAACCTATAAAAGCCAATTAAATCCATGAGGATAATAGTGATTCTTTTGTTGGTATTCTTCGCTGCCTGTGGAAACCCTGAGCCCCGGCGACCCGTGGAAGTAAGGTCGGGCAGTTTTTTTAAGGAGTCCGTAGAACGGAACAGAACCTTGCTCGCCGAAGAAGAGAAAGTCATCCAAGACATCATATCAAAAGACACGCTGCACACCTATATGGCAAGTCCCAATGGTTTTTGGTACTACTTTGAGACTAAAAATGATACCGCCAAATATCACCCAAAGACCAATGACCAAATATTGTTTTCCTATAACTTGATGACATTGGGCAATGACACCATCTATACTGCCAAAGATATTGGCCCAACCTCATACGTAGTGGACAAAGAGCAATTGTTCCCCGGGCTTCAAAATGCGGTAAAGCTCCTTAAGATCAGCGAAAAAGCAACCTTTGTTTTTCCATCATTACAAGCCTATGGTTACCAAGGAGACAATAACTCCATTGCACCAAGAACTCCTTTAAAATCGTCAGTAGAGTTACATACAATCATTATTCACAAAGACAGTCTAAATTAAATTACACCTAACATGAAACACACCCTAGCTTTAATCGCTTTGTTTTCCATGGTTTTCCTAGGATGCAAATCCAGCAAATATGCAGATTTGGGAGATGGTATCTTTGCCGATATACAGACCACCCAAGGCGATATCATCATTAAATTGGAATACCAAAAAACCCCGGTGACCGTGGCCAATTTTGTATCCTTGGCCGAAGGCAACAGCCCATTTGTTGCAGATAGCCTGAAAGATAAAAAGTATTATGACGGTATTTCATTTCACAGAGTCATTAAAGATTTCATGATTCAAGGAGGTGATCCAACTGGAACAGGAGGAGGAAATCCTGGGTATAAGTTCAAAGATGAGTTCAATGATTCTTTATCCCATTCCAAAAAAGGAATACTTTCCATGGCCAATTCCGGTCCAAAAACCAATGGAAGCCAATTTTTCATCACCCACAAGGCCACACCTTGGCTCAATGGCAAGCACACCGTTTTTGGGGAAGTGGTAAGTGGTATGGAGGTGGTAGACTCCATAGCCAACGTGGAAACCGACCCTAGGGACAGACCCACAGTTCCTGTAGTGATGAACAAGGTCGAGATAGTTCGCAATGGCAAAGAGGCCAAAAACTTTGACGCCAATAAGATCATGGGTGACTATTTCGAAGAGGAAAAGGTCGCAGAGGCTGCTTTTCAGAAGATGAAAGAAGAACTTATCGCAGAATTTGCACAGCAAAGAGAAGCCGCTGAAGAAACCCCAACCGGTCTACGGATCTACACCGTAACCGAAGGAGAGGGCGAGCAACCCAAGGAAGGACAACAAGTCTTGGTGAGCTACGCAGGGTACCTACTCAATGGCGACCTGTTTGACACCAACATGCAAGAGGTAGCAGAAAAATTCAACCCATCAACCCCAGGTGGCGGATATACCCCAGTTCCAATGGAATACAGTCCCCAAGCTAGGTTGTTCCCGGGTTTCAGGGAGGGTCTTCTTACCATGAAAGTCGGTGATAAAATCCGTATTTTCCTTCCGCCCCACCTAGGATTGGGAGCGCAAGGTCGTGGCCCCATTCCTCCAAATTCCGATTTGGTCTTTGATGTGGAGATAACCGGAATCCAACAATAACCCTTTTATTCAAGACACAAAAAAGCCGTACTTTTCCGTGCGGCTTTTTTTATGTTCAAATGTTGAAAAAAGAAAACGTAAAAACTTACATCCTCATTGCGCTTCCTATCCAAGTTGTATTGGTAAAATGGATGGCAGCATACCCCAACTTTGTTGAGGCGTATTACAGCAATGGACTCTATCTGCCTATTTCCAGATTTTTGAGGACTCTTTTGGGATGGATTCCTTTTTCTGTGGGAGATTTACTCTATTTGACCCTAGGCATACTGGCCATTCGCTATCTGTATAAACATTGGAAAACCATAAAATCCAAACCGCTACATTTTCTCAAGAATATTGGTGTGGTACTTTCCATCGCCTATTTTGCTTTTCATTTGCTTTGGGGAATGAATTACTACCGACAGCCCATCACATGGAAATTGGGCATAGAACGGGAATACACCCTTGAAGAGCTGACCCAATTGACCCAATACTTCGCCAAGAAAGCGAATGCATATCAGCATCAAATTACCGGTGACAGTATTGACCCAGTTCAGATTCCCTATTCTAAAAAGGAGATATTCAAAAAAACTGAGGAAGGATATATCAAACTAAAAAAAGACTATCCAGACTTGGCGTACAAAAGTCCCAGCCTGAAAACTTCTATTTTTAGCATCCCACTTACCTACATGGGCTATGGTGGGTATTTGAACCCTTTTAGCAACGAAGCTCAAGTCAATGGCATTACCCCTTTATTTCGTATGCCCACCGTAAGCGGACACGAAGTGGGACATCAACTTGGTTATTCGGCCGAGGATGCCACCAATTTTATCGGGTATTTGGTCACTGTTCAAAACAACGACCCTTATTTTAAATATGCCGCCTACCACAATGCCTTGGGATATTGCCTCTCCGACCTTTCCAGAAAAGATGAGCACACTTCAAAACAGATAATTGCTACACTGCATCCAGGGGTAAAAAAGAATTTTCAAGAGCTCAGGGATTTCTGGGACCACTATCAAAATCCGTTGGAACCGGTTTTTAAATCCATTTTCAACACCTTTTTAAAAATGAACAATCAAGAAGAAGGTATTAAAAGCTATAATTCGGTGGTTGGACTAATGATCAATTTCCACCTAAAAAAAGAGACTTCTTCCTAGGGTTGTGCAATACCTCTACTTCAATTACCTTTAAAGCGACTAATTCAATTGATTGTAATATGAAAATGAAACTCGTGGCACTTGCCTTTTTCCTTGGCGGTGCTTTTTTAATGGCACAGGACTATTTTCCAAAAAATGACGGTGTCAAAACAAAAAACAACAACTACACGGCATTCACCAATGCCAAAATCTATGTGACTCCGACACAAATTATCCAAAACGGTACGCTCCTTATACAAGATGGAAAGGTTGTACAAGTAGGAAAGTCGGTAAGCATTCCCAAAAATGCCATTGTTGAAGATCTTCAAGGAAAATCTATCTATCCTTCCTTTATCGATGTATTCTCAGACTATGGCGTTGCAAAACCGAAAAAAGCAGATGGCGGCGGTAGGTCGGCACAATACGACCCCAGTAGGGAAGGATTTTACTGGAACGATCATATTATGCCCGAGAACAATGCCATCAGTGGTTTTTCCTATGATAGTAAAAAGGCCGAAGAACTACGTAAGGCAGGGTTTGGTGTCGTCAATTCACATATTCAGGATGGAATAGCACGCGGAACCGGTGTTTTGGTTGCCTTGAATGATAAAGCTTCAGAGTCCCAAAGAATCCTTTCCGACAAATCTGCCCAATATTTTTCATTTGATAAAAGCATCACTTCAAGACAGTCTTACCCAACCTCCATCATGGGAGCCACGGCCTTGATGCGCCAGCTATATTATGATTTGGATTGGTACAACAAAGGCAATGTAGAAACTACCGACCGCTCCTTGGAAGCCTTGGAAGGGAACAAGGGTCTTAGCCAAATCTTTGCAGCAGGAGGGAATGGAAATATCCTTCGGGCCGATAAAATCGGGGATTTGTTTGGAATCCAGTATACTATTTTGGCAGGAGGCGACGAATATGAGCGCATAGCGGATGTTAAGGCCTCCAATGCACGATTGATCGTTCCCCTAAATTTTCCGGATGCCTATGATGTTTCCAACCCTTACGAAGCCCAATATGTGGCCTTGAAAGATATGCGTCATTGGAATTTAGCACCCTCTAACCCTAAAGTTTTGGAGGACAATGGGATTCAATTTTCATTTACCTTGCATGAGTTGAAATCTCCATCGGACCTTTCATCCAAATTAATGAAAGCCATTACCTATGGCCTTTCCAAAACCAAAGCTTTGGAAGCTTTGACTACGGTGCCAGCGTCAATTTTGGGAAAATCGTCCGACATAGGCTCCCTACAACCCGGTAGCCAGGCCAATTTTTTAATCGCTTCGGGAGACATTTTTGAAAAGGAAACCACCCTCTACGAAAACTGGGTACAAGGTGTCAAAAATGTTATCCAATCCAAGGATCAAAAAGATATTCGCGGGGAATATACCGTGTCCATAAATGGACAGAATTATACCGCCTCCATTACCGGGGAAGCAAACAAACCCAAAGTAGAGCTTAAAAAAGGAACCGAAAAAGTGGATGCTAAATTGGAATACTCCACCGATTGGCTTAATCTTTCTTTTTCCGAAAATGGCACGGAGTCCTATCGTTTTGCAGGAAAAGTTTCATCAGATTCCCAAAATATCGGCGGGAAGATTGTATTGCCCAACGGTACTGAAACTACAGTAACCCTTACCCAATCTGGGCCATTCAAGGAAACGTCAAAATCGTCTTCCACGCAAAAACCCCAACTTATGGCGGTTACCTACCCCAATGTGAGCTACGGATACAAAACAAAACCCCAACAGGAAAACATTCTCTTTAAAAATGCCACTGTTTGGACTGGCAACGCCATTTTGGAAAATACCGATGTCCTTATAAAGAATGGCAAGATTGACAAGGTTGGCAAAGACCTACGCGCAGGAGGTGCAAAAACTGTGGATGCCACCGGAAAACATCTAACTTCCGGGATTATAGATGAACACACACATATTGCAGCTTTGTCCATTAACGAAGCTGGTCATAATTCTTCTGCCGAAGTTCGGATGAAGGATGCCATAGACCCAAAGGATTTGGACATATACAGAAACTTGGCCGGTGGGGTAACCACCGTTCAATTACTGCACGGTTCTGCCAACCCCATTGGAGGGCGTTCTGCCATTCTTCGCTTAAAATGGGGCGAAAATGCGGATGGATTGGTTTTCCCAGACTCTCCCAAGTTTATAAAATTTGCCTTGGGTGAAAATGTAAAACAGTCCAACTGGAACAGCTATTCCCGTTTTCCACAAACCAGAATGGGTGTGGAACAAGTTTACACCGATTACTTCCAACGCGCCAAGGAATACGATGCCAAGAAGAAAAGTGGGCAGCCCGTACGTTATGACGAAGAAATGGAAGTACTTTCCGAAATTTTGAACAGCGAACGCTTTATCAGTTGTCATTCTTATGTACAGAGTGAAATCAATATGATGATGAAGGTTGCGGAAAAATTTGGTTTTAGAATGAACACCTTCACCCATATTTTGGAGGGCTACAAATTGGCCGATAAAATGGCAGAGCATGGTGTGGGAGGTTCAACCTTTAGTGATTGGTGGGCCTATAAATTTGAAGTAAACGATGCTATTCCCTACAATGCCGCCATCATGGCCAGTCAAGGAGTTACCGTAGCCATCAACAGTGATGATGCAGAAATGTCCAGAAGACTGAATCAAGAAGCTGGAAAGACCGTAAAATACGGAGGAATGTCAGAAATTGAAGCATGGAAGACCGTTACGCTGAACCCCGCCAAACTTTTGCATTTGGATGATAGGGTTGGAAGTATTGAGGAAGGTAAGGACGCCGATTTGGTGCTTTGGAATGCCCACCCGCTTTCCATCTATGCAAAAGCGGAAAAAACTTTGATAGAAGGCACTGTTTATTTTGATATTGAAAAAGACCAAGCTATTCGTGAATCTGTACAACAGGAAAGAAACCAACTCATCAACATGATGTTGAATGAAAAAGAAAATGGGGGGAAAACACAGACCCCAGTACAGAACAAGAAAGAACGATTTGAATGTGAAACCCTATAAAAACGAATCATGAAGAAACTATTTTTAATCATAGCAATAGGTTTTGGGGTTATCACAAACGCCCAGCAAACACCAGCCCCGGCACAAACGGAACAAATTGCCATTTTTGGTGCAACTGCCCATATTGGCAATGGGGAAGTGATAGAGAACTGCACCATCATTTTTAATGATGGAAAAATCGCAGCCATTGGATCCGATCTTATGGCACCGACCATTGGCACCATGATCAATGCCCAAGGAAAACATGTGTATCCTGGCTTTATAGCCCCATCAAAATCTTTGGGACTTGTGGAAGTGGATGCAGTACGCGCCAGTAACGATCAAGATGAAATTGGCGAAATGATTCCAAACGTACGCAGTATAATTGCCTACAATGCAGAGTCAAAGGTTGTAGAAAGTATGCGGCCCAATGGGGTTCTTTTGGGGCAAATTACCCCTAGGGGAGGTCGGATTTCCGGAACTTCCACCATTGTACAGTTTGATGCGTGGAACTGGGAGGACGCAGCAGTAAAATTAGATGATGGTATTCACCTCAATTGGCCCTCTATGTTCAGAAAAGGTAGCTCATGGTTAGGAGAGCCCAATGCCTTTTTACCCAATAAAAATTACCAAGAACAGGTAGATGAAGTTCAAACTTTCATCCAAAATGCAAAAGCGTATGGAGGTGGAAATGCTCAAGAAACCCATCTACCTTTTGCCGCGATGAAGGGAATCTTTGATGGTTCCCAACGTTTGTATATCCACGCCAATGGAGAAAAGGAAATCATGGATGCCATTACCATAGCAAAAAAGATAGGTGTAACACATATTGTATTGGTAGGGGGATACCGGGCGCACAAAGTGGCCGATTTCCTAAAAGAGCATAATGTATCTGTATTGGTGAGTCAGCCTCATGCCTTGCCCCAATTTGATGATGATGATTACGATTTCCCGTACAAGTTACCAAAGTTATTGGTGGATGCTGGACTATTGGTAGGCTTGCAAAATGAGTCAATGTCCAACTTCCAGACCAGAAACCTACCCTTCTATGCAGGACAAGTGGCTGGTCAAGGCTTGGATAAAGAGAAAGCGTTACAATTATTAACGGGTAACACCGCCAAAATATTGGGAATCGATGCCCACTACGGCACCTTGGAAGTAGGTAAGAGTGCTACCTTGTTCATTTCTGAAGGAGACGCTCTGGATATGCGCACCAACCAACTTATCAAAGCTTTTATAGATGGCAGGGATATTTCTCTGGAAACCCATCAGACTGAACTTTGGAAACGGTATATGGGCAAATACGAAAACCAAGGAAAATAAAAAAAAAGCGGCGTTCAATAGAACGCCGCTTCCATTTTAACAAAATTAATCAGTAACCAGTAATCAATTCTTTTTAGCCTCCACCGAAATAGCTCCTTCAGGTTTGGCATAAAATTCTTTGGGCTTGGGAGTGGTACCCACAGCAACATCCTCGAATGTCACTGTGCTTTTGGGATCAAGAATGTCCCTTCCCTCATAATTGTACCATGTAATGGATTTGGGCAAGACCAATTCATTTACGGTCTGCCAATCATTATAACGAATCCATTTTACGTTATCCGATTTTTCACCTGTACGATAGGTAACCGTATAGCCCAACCAAGCCATTTGATGGGTATCTGGATCGGTGTGGATAAAATATTCATCCTTGGATGAAACCCCCACTCCAGACTCATAGGCAATCTTTACGCCGGGAAATTCTTTCCCTTCAAACCTCAACACATCAGCTTCACCATACACAATTCCATCATCCGCCAGTACAAAAGGCATGGCATAGAAGTAGAACATCAGATTATGGTAAAATGCGGCATCCCCTTTGTAGGTAGATTCAGGATCTAACAACCATATTTCCTCCCCATCAAAACCCATGGAAACTTCTTTGGCATCTACTCGGTCCTTTCTTGACCAAAGATCGACCGTATGGGTCTCTGGGTTGTCGGGATTAGGGATAATATATGACAGGGTTCGTTGTTGCTTCCACTGTTCCAATCCGCCATGGGCATCAAAAACCTGCATCAAGACATCGGGGTAGTGGGAATGTGGTTCGACCGACTTTTCAGGAACAGAATTTTGGACAGCTTTTTGTTTGACATTGGGCTTGCACGACCCTAGAATCAGTACTAGGGCTAGGATGGTTATTTTTTTCATGGTAAATAAATTTCACGATTGGTCGAAAACCCCTTTCATTAATTACAGGAATCTCTATTTTTGGAATGTGATGAAAGCCAAATTGATCAGCAGTATCCAAAATCCTTTGGTTAAAAAAACACTGCTCCTTAAAGAAAAAGCCAGGGAACGGAAGAAAACGGGCCGTTTTGTTGTAGAAGGCATACGTGAGATGAAACTGGCCCAAAAAGGAGGCTATGTCTTGGAAACCGTTTTTTTTTGCACTGAAGTCCTTTCAGATACTGATATCGATGTGTTTTTGGAGAATCCCCATACCGAATTGATCCAAATCTCCCAACAGGTTTATGAAAAAATGGCCTACCGGGAAACCACGGAAGGAATTTTGGCCATTGCCCAAAGCAAGTCCCACTCTTTGGACGGGATTCAATTCAAAAACAAAACTCCATTGATCCTTGTGGCCGAAGCCCCCGAAAAACCAGGCAATGTGGGAGCCTTGTTACGAACCGCGGACGCGGCTGCCCTGGATGCCGTTCTTATTGCCAACCCCAAATCCGATCTATACAACCCAAACATTATCCGTTCCAGTGTAGGATGCGTTTTCACCAACACGATTGGAATGGGCACAACCGAAGAAATCATCGCTTTTCTCAAAGAGAAAAACATCACTATATATTGTGCTGCACTATCAGCCTCCAAAAATTATGTGGAATGCAATTTTAAACAAGCCTCTGCCATTGTAGTGGGCACCGAGGCTACAGGGTTGACCCAGACATGGCTACAGCATTCCCATCAAAATATAATTATTCCCATGCAAGGGGAAATCGATTCCATGAATGTCTCCGTATCGGCTGCAATACTTATATTTGAAGCCAAGCGGCAACGTGGATTTTAAGCTATGGAAAAGAATGTACTCTTTTATATAATCCTTGCTATTTTGGTGGTTCAGTACCTCGTTCACCTGTTGTTGGAATATCTTAATGCCAGACAGTTCAAATCGGAGGTCCCATCAGAACTGTCAGATGTTTTTGATGAAACCGAATACAGAAAGTCCCAGAGCTACAAAAAGACCAATTATCGTTTTGGGCTTTTTTCCGACGGTTTTTCTTTGGTGGCCACCCTTTGTTTTTTGTGGTTCGGCGGGTTTGAATGGGTCGATGGTCTTACACGATCCTTTACAGAAGACACCATACCAATGGCATTGCTGTTTTTTGGAATTATTGTTTTGGGTAGTACCATCATTGGATTACCTTTTTCATATTACAAGACCTTTGTTATTGAAGAAACTTATGGTTTTAACAAAACGACCAAGAAGCTATTCTTTTTGGACAAACTCAAAGGTGGTGTTCTCACCCTAATTTTTGGCGGTGGACTACTTTCGCTCTTCATTCTTTTTTACCAATGGACAGGCCCTAGGTTTTGGCTCTATGCATGGATTATGATTGGAGCAGTGATTCTTTTCATGAATCTATTTTATAGCCGATTGATCGTTCCTCTTTTCAATAAACAGACTCCTTTGGACGATGGCAGCTTAAAGAATGCCATTGAAAACTATGCGCAAAAAGTAGGCTTTGAATTAAAGAACATCTTTGTGATTGATGGATCCAAACGATCCACCAAGGCCAATGCTTATTTCTCTGGATTTGGGAAAGAAAAACGCATTACCCTGTACGATACATTGATCAATGACCTGAGCGAGGAGGAAATTGTTGCTGTATTGGCCCATGAGGTTGGCCATTATAAAAGAAAGCACATCATATTCAATCTAATGGTTTCCTTGGCATTGATGGGTTTTACGTTGTACATTCTTTCGCTCTTCATCAACAATCCTGAAATTTCGAGAGCCATCGGGGTAAGTACTCCAAGTTTCCATGCAGGTCTTGTTGGTTTTGCCTTGTTGTACAGTCCCATATCGGAAATCACCGGGCTGGCCATGAACTGTTTGTCACGAAAGTTCGAGTTTCAAGCTGATGACTATGCCAAAACGACCTTTTCGGCACCCCCTTTGGTCAGTTCGTTAAAAAAGCTCTCCAAGAACAATCTGAGTAATCTGACCCCGCATCCCGCCTACGTTTTTGTCCACTATTCCCACCCCCCTTTGGTAGAACGAATCAGAAACTTAAAGGCATAGTTTTTGTTGTTTACCTGTAAAGTTTATGCTAACTTTAATATACTATGACGGAGGCTGCTATTGAAAAAGAGAACAAAGAGATTGCCAAGCAGTATAAAGAATTGCTTCGCATCAGCTATCAAACTTTGACCGACGAGGACAAAAAGTTGATACGCTCAGCCTTTGATGTTGCCGTAGATGCCCATAAGGAACAACGTCGAAAATCTGGTGAAGCCTACATCTTCCATCCTATCGCCGTGGCCAAAATCGTGGCTTCCAAAATTGGCCTGGATGCTGTTTCCATTGCTTCTGCCCTGCTCCATGACGTAGTTGAGGACACGCCCTATACCTTGGCAGATATTGAGCGTATGTTCGGAGAAACTGTGGCCCGTATTGTAGACGGACTTACCAAGATAGCGCACCTTAAAAAGGACATGGATATCAGTCAGCAAGCGGAAAACTTTCGGAAAATGCTGCTGACCCTCCACGACGATGTCCGGGTAATCATCATTAAAATAGCGGATCGGTACCACAACATGCTCACCATGGATTCCATGCCCGAGCACAAGCAGGTGAAGATTGCTTCGGAGACCCTGTACATCTATGCCCCGTTGGCCCATAGGATTGGGCTGTACAACATCAAGACCCATTTAGAGGATTTGGCCCTAAAGTATACAGAACCTGAAGTGTACAAGGATATTCAGGCCAAGATTGTGGATTCTGAGGAAGATCAAATGGCCTATATCGAGGACTTCTCCGATGTGATTCGAAACTCGTTGGACAAGGAAGGCCTCAATTATCACATTAAGGGACGGATGAAATCCATTTTCTCCATCCGAAGAAAAATGAAGGCCCAAAATGTCTCCTTTGATGAGGTATACGATAAGTTTGCCATTAGAATCATTTACAAGTCCGATCGCAAGAATGAAAAATTTCTGGCTTGGAAAATCTATTCCATAGTCACCGACCACTTTACCCCCAACCCTGTTCGACTCCGAGACTGGATCACCTCTCCGAAATCCACGGGATATGAGGCACTGCACATCACTGTAATGGGACCCAAGGGAAAATGGGTTGAAGTACAGATCCGAAGTGAACGAATGCATGAAATTGCTGAAAAAGGGTATGCCGCCCACTTTAAATACAAGCACGGAGATCAAAAAGAACAAGGTATCGAAGGATGGTTGAACCGCCTCCAGGAAGCTTTGGAGAGTGCTAACGGTAATGCCGTGGATTTTGTTGAGGAATTTAAACTCAATCTATATTCCAAGGAAATTTTCGTCTTTACACCCAAGGGAGATCTTAAGTCTATGCCAAAAGGAGCCACTGCCTTGGATTTCGCCTTTCACATCCATACCGAAATAGGTATGAAAACACGCGGGGCCCGTGTAAACGGAAAGCTTGTACCCCTGGGAACCGAACTCAGGAGTGGCGACCAAGTGGAAATCATAACCTCAGAAAGTGCCAAACCTACCCAAACATGGTTGGATTATACGCAGACGGCCAGGGCGCGTTCCAAGATAAAGTCCTCTTTGAGTGAGGAAAAAAAGAACATAGCTGCTGAAGGAAAGGAAATTCTTCGAAGGAAGTTGAAATCCCAAAAAATAAACCTGAATGAGGACGCCGTAAACAAACTGGTCACTTACTTTAAACTAAAGACAAGTTTGGACTTGTTCTATCGTGTGGGCATAGGGGTCATAGACAATGATAAGCTCAAGGATTTTGCCTCTTCCTATCATAATGCCTTCCTTAATTTCTTCAAAAACAGGATTCGACGAACTCCTGCACCAAAGGACATCGATAGGGATGAAATTACCACCAAGTACGACATGCTCGTATTTGGAAAGGAGGAAGAAAAATTGAACTACAAATTATCGCAATGCTGTAATCCAATTCCCGGTGACGATGTTTTTGGTTTTGTCAGCGTAAACGATGGTATAAAAGTGCACAAAAAGAATTGCCCCAACGCCATTTCTTTGCAATCCAATTACGCCTACCGGATCATGAGTGCCAAGTGGATAGATTCCACCCAAGAGGAGTTTTCCGTTGACATTAAATTGGCCGGTATCGATAATTTGGGATTGGTGAACGATATTACCCGAATCATTTCGGACAATATGCACGTGAATATGAGAAACCTAAACTTTAATGCGGAAGGGGGTACTTTTACCGGGAAGATCACCTTGGTTGTAAAAAACAACAATATCCTTAAAAAGTTGATGGATAATCTAAAGCGGGTCGAGGGAATAGATAAAGTGACCAGAATTTAATTTTTAGCTGTACCTTTGTGCATTAGCATAGGTAGAGAAAGCCATGGGGAACAACAAAAATCAGGAAATCGTAAAGAATGTGTTCACTGCCTTCCTTGAGGAAAAGGGACATCGTAAAACACCTGAGCGCTACGCCATTCTACAGGAGATTTATGAAAGTGACGACCATTTTGATGTAGAATCGCTTTACATTAAAATGAAAACCAAAAACTACAGGGTAAGTCGGGCAACGCTTTACAACACCATAGAATTGTTGTTGGAGTGCAAATTGGTTCGAAAACATCAGTTTGGAAAGAGCCAGGCACAATATGAAAAATCCTATTTTGATCGTCAACACGACCACGTTATTTTAACAGATACTGGAGAAGTTGTGGAATTCTGTGATCCCCGCATACAATCCATCAAAAAAACCATTGAGGAAGTTTTTGACATTAAGATCAATACACATTCATTATACTTTTACGGCACCCGTAACAAAGAAAAGAACCTAACCGAATAACCCACACATTTCATGGTAGATTTATTGCTTGGACTCCAATGGGGAGACGAAGGAAAAGGAAAAATTGTTGATGTACTGACCAAGGAATACGATATCATAGCCCGCTTTCAAGGAGGCCCAAACGCTGGACACACCTTGGAATTCGATGGTATTAAACACGTATTGCACACCATCCCCTCGGGCATTTTTCATAAAAACGCCATTAACATTGTGGGAAATGGCGTGGTCATAGACCCAGTAATCTTTAAAAAAGAGTTGGACAATTTGGAGAAGTTCAACATCGATATCGTTTCCAAATTGTTGATTTCCAGAAAAGCACATTTAATCTTACCCACCCACAGATTATTGGATGCCGCCTCTGAAGCTTCCAAAGGAAAAGCCAAAATAGGTTCCACATTAAAGGGCATTGGGCCTACCTATATGGACAAGACAGGTCGTAACGGTATGCGTGTGGGCGATTTGGAATTTGAAGACTGGAAAACCAAATATCGTGCCTTGGCCGATAAGCATGAAGCCATGATTAGTTTCTACAATGTGGATATACAGTACAATTTGGCCGAGTTGGAAGCCGAATTCTGTGAAGGTGTTGAAATGTTGAAGAAATTGACCTTCATTGACAGTGAGGAATATGTTTTCAAAGCACAGGCTGAAGGTAAAAAAATACTGGCTGAAGGCGCACAAGGTTCATTACTGGATATTGACTTTGGCACCTATCCCTATGTAACCTCATCCAATACCACCGCTGCAGGAGCTTGTACCGGATTGGGTGTGGCTCCCAATAAAATAAAAAGGGTATTCGGGATTTTCAAGGCATACACCACCCGTGTGGGCAGTGGCCCCTTCCCTACCGAGCTTTTTGATGATGATGGGGCAACCATGGGCCGCGTAGGAAATGAATTTGGCGCCACTACTGGAAGACCGCGCCGTTGTGGTTGGTTGGATTTGGTAGCTTTGAAATATGCCGTTCAAATCAATGGGGTAACAGAACTTATGATGATGAAAGCCGATGTACTTAGCGGCTTTAAAACCATTAAGGTTTGTACTGCTTACAAATACAAGGGTGAAGAGATAAAACACCTACCTTACAATATTGAGGAAGAACATGTAACACCTTTGTACACCGAAATGAAGGGTTGGGCAAAAGACCTTACCAAACTTACAAAGGCAGAGGAATTACCACCTGCTTTGAACGATTACATCGCATTCTTGGAACAGCAATTGGAAGTTCCAATCAAGATTGTTTCAGTAGGTCCCGATAGGCTTCAGACCATACACAGATAATCTTTCCTTCGGAAAAGCCATAAATCAACCCTAGATTCCCTAGCCCATGAAGGAAGTTAGGGTTTCTTTGTGACTTAGGTCACCAAAGCTATGCTTCGTTATCCGTAAATTTGTAATGATAAATAGAGGAGTCCTAAATCATTGTAGATAGGGCTAAAAAATCATTTAAAAATAACATTTATGGCTACCCTTAATCAAATTGGTCTCGATAAGAATGCTTCAAAAGCTTTATCGGAAAAATTAAATCAGCTTTTGGCCAACTATCAAATCTTCTACATGAATGCTAGAGGATTTCATTGGAATATAAAAGGAGAAAAGTTTTTTGAACTACATCTGAAGTTTGAAGAGCTTTACAACGACTCCCTTATAAAAATCGATGAGATTGCCGAAAGAATCCTGACCTTGGGATTTACCCCACTACACACTTATGGCGATTATATGGGATTGTCCAAAATTAAAGAGGCTAAAAACATATCCAACGGCGTTGAGGCTGTTGCCCAAATCCTAAAAGGGTATGAAGTACTCCTACCTTTGGAAAGGGAACTCTTGGAAATGTCAGGGGATTCCAATGACGAAGGCACAAATGCCTTGATGAGCGATTATATCAGGGAACAAGAAAAACTCATTTGGATGTACACCGCTTATCTTAACGGATAGAGAAAATCACAATCCTTTTCAAATCCCAAAGCTTTCCAAATACCGTATGCCACTTGCATTAAAAGTCATACTTTTGGACAAAATTCTGTGGATTTGAAAAGGATTTCTTTTTTCATTCTGATTTTGTCGCTTTATACGGCCATTGCCCAAGAAGAGACACCGCAAACCCAAAGTAGGCAAATCAACATTGTGTACGGGGCCAATTTCACCAAAAATGAGAGCGAGTATCCCGGAGCTTCCATTTTTAGCAGGGATGATGAGCGCCAAGTACAGTTTGAACACCAAGGTGCCGACCTATGGTGCGATATCGCCATATTTTATTCCAAAGAAAATAGGCTGAGGGCCCTAGGCAATGTTAGGCTTCAACAAGGGGATTCCATTGAAATGAACAGCGCTAAACTGGACTGGAACGGAAACACCAGTTTGGCCAAGGCCTGGGAAAATGTAGACCTTTCCGATGGGAAAATGACCCTGACCACGGACACCCTCTATTTTGACCGGGAAAAGCAGATTTCCTACTATAACTCTGGGGGGAAGGTGGTCGATTCGGTCAATGTGCTCACCAGTAAAGTTGGCACGTACTTCACCGAACTTAAAAAAGTGCAGTTCAAAGACAAAGTCCATATAGACAATCCCGAGTATAGTATCGATTCAGAGCAGCTGGATTACTACCGGATTTCCAAAAATGCATACATGTACGGCCCCTCCACCATTACAGGGGAAGACTATAAAATCTACTGCGAACGTGGTTTTTATGATACCAAGGTAGAACAAGGTTATGGCATAAAAAACACCCGAATTGATTACGACAACAAAATCATAAAAGGAGACAGCCTATATTTTGACAAGGCCACGGAGTTTGCTTCGGGAACCAACAACATTAAAATTACCGACACCATCAATAACAGCGTAATAAAAGCGCACCACGCTGAGGTATTCAAAGCGAAGGATTCCGTTTTTGCCACCAAAAGAGCCGTCTCCATAAGCTTGGTACAGAACGATTCGCTCTACATGCACGGAGATACCCTGATGGCCACTGGCAAAACTGAAGACCGTATTGTTCGGGCCTTTCGAAATGCCAAATTCTACAAGACAGACTTGAGCGGCAAATGTGATTCCATCCATTTTAGTGAGAAGACCGGAATCACCCAACTGATCACAAATCCCATTCTTTGGAACGTGGATAACCAAATTACGGGAGACAGCATCCATTTGATCACAGATTTGGAAACCGAAAAACTGGATTCCCTCAAAGTTCTGGAAAATGCGTTCATCATTTCTTTGGATACCATTAGCGGTACAGGATACAATCAAGCCAAGGGCAAAGATCTCTTCGGAAAATTCATCGAAAATGAGCTTAAAATCATAGACTTGGTCAAAAACACCGAGGTTATTTATTACGTATATAATGACGACGAAGAACTTATTGGCATAGACAAGACCATTTGCAGTAGAATACGTTTGCTCATGGCCAATAACGATATTGAGGACATTTCCTTTTTTGTGAATCCGGACGGGGACATTTTTCCAGAAAAAGATTTGCCCGTGGAGAGCAGAAAATTAAAAGGCTTTGTCTGGCGTGGCGATGAGCGTATTCGCTCCAAAGATGAAATTTTTGATGAGGACGACAATAACATCGAACTGGTAAAGATTCGGGGTATTGAAAACCCTATAGATATTGATGCGGAGGAAGAGGAACGGAACAAAAATGAGAACGACCCTGTCAATGCCATCAATTCCAAAGCCACGAAGCCGAAGAAAACGCAGGTTACCAAAGTACAGACACCCTAATGCCCAAATCGGATTTTTTCACATATCAGGCCCAAACCACCCCACATCCCTTAGGCTTGGAGATTTCCCATGCCAAAGGCAGCTATATCCATGATGTACATGGAAATGCCCATTTGGATTTTGTGGCAGGAGTATCCGCCTGTGGTTTGGGACACTCCCATCCTAGGGTGATCAAGGCCATAAAACAGCAAGTGGACCGCTACATGCACGTAATGGTCTATGGTGAGTATGTGCAACAACCCGCAGTGGAATTTTCCAAATTACTGGCCTCCCATCTTCCAGAAAACCTAGAGACCACCTATTTGGTAAATTCGGGAACCGAAGCCATGGAAGGCGCTTTAAAATTGGCCCGAAGGTATACGGGACGTTCCCAAATTGTCGCTGCCAACAAGGCATACCACGGCAATACCATGGGAAGTTTAAGCATAATGGGTTTTGAAGAACGAAAAAGCGCCTTTAGACCTTTAATCCCCGATGTTAGGTTCATCAACTTCAATTCTTATGAAGATTTGGAGAAAATAACAACCAAGACTGCAGCCGTGGTTTTGGAAACCATTCAGGGGGGTGCAGGATTCATTCTTCCAAAAGAGGGATATCTGGAAAAAGTTAGGAAGCGCTGCAACGAGGTAGGTGCACTTTTGATTTTGGACGAAATTCAACCAGGATTTGGCCGTACAGGAAAACTTTTTGCCTTCGAGCATTTTAACTGTCCCCCAGATATTTTGGTCATTGGAAAAGGAATGGCATCCGGGCTGCCAGTTGGAGCCTTTGTGGCTTCCAAGGAAATTATGTCTGCGCTTCAGGACAGCCCTAAATTGGGACACATCACTACTTTTGGCGGCAACCCTGTCATAGCAGCTGCCAGTCTGGCAACCCTGCAAGAACTAACTGAATCACAACTTATTACAGAAACCCTTGAAAAGGAAAAGTTGTTTAGAAAACGTTTGGTACATCCTTTGATAACTGAAATACGAGGAAAAGGATTAATGCTGGCCCCAATAGTAAAGCATAAGGAAATTGCCGATTATTTAATTCTAACTGCTGCCAAAGAAAAGCTCATTCTTTTTTGGTTACTTTTTGAACCAAAAGCGGTTCGGATTTCGCCTCCATTGACTATTTCAATGAAAGAAATTGAGCAAGGTTGCGACCAAATAATAGACATTTTAAACCGGTATAAACCTGCCACTGTTAACTAATTTGTTGATAACATACCCCAAAAATGGACGAATGCACCTATACAAACGGTTAATTTTAAGTCCATAGTCAAACCAAACAAGTTCCTATGGCGTTAGATTCTAACGAACATTCTGACAAATCCATTAGCAAATTCGAGTCCATGCTTCGGACAGATGATGTCTACTTTTTTGATGCAGAGGACTTTGAAGAGATTATTCACCATTACCTTAACAACGGCAAAATTTCCTTGGGGAAAAAAGCTATCCAAATTGGTTTGGAACAGCATCCAAATTCACTGGAATTGAAATTGTTACAGGTAGAAGTGCTGGCTTTTGAAGACAAGTATGAAGCGGCCGAAAAGTTATTGGACGAAATCCAAAATTTGGATGCCTACAATGAGGAAATCTACATTCAGCGCGCTAATATTCAATCCAAACAAGACAATCACCAAGAAGCGGTAAATCTGCTTTTGGAGGCACTCCACCTCACTGAAGATAGTTTTGACATCCATTCTCTTTTGGGCATGGAATATCTTTTTATGGACGATTATGAACGGGCCAAGCGAAGCTTTATGAAATGCGTTGAGTTTGATGACCGAGATTATTCCTCCCTTTACAATGTGGTGTACTGCTTTGAATTCTTGGAGGATTTCGATGGAGCCATCCACTATCTGAACGATTATTTGGAGCGTAACCCCTACTGCGAAGTGGCATGGCATCAGTTGGGAAAAATGTACTATGCCATGGACATGTATCCCGAGGCCTTGACTGCTTTTGATTTTGCAGTAATTTCAGATGATTCCTTTATTGGAGCCTATTTCGAAAAAGGTAAAGTACTTGAAAAGCTAGGTAGGTACAATGAGGCCATTGAAAACTATGAAGCCACAATCTCCATAGATGACCCAACCAGTCATGCCTTTTTAAGATTGGGCAAGTGTCACGAAAAGTTGGGTAATACGGATTTGGCCAAATACTACTATTACAATACGGTTCACGAAGACCCACTCCTGGACAAAGGATGGCTCGCCATTACCGATTTTCATTACAGCCTAAAAGATTATGAAAAAGCGCTGTATTATATCAACAAAGCCATCAATATTGATGGGGATAATCCCCTGTACTGGAAAAAGTCAGCAAAAATCTATTTTGCCCTAGAAAATTATGACGAGGCCGATTTTGCCTACAAACAAACTGTTGATTTAGGCAACTATGAGTTAAGCACTTGGAAAAATTGGGCCGAGACCCTCAAAAGAATTGGAGATTTAAATTCTTCCATCCAAGTGGTTATCCAAGGACTGGAATTCTATCCTGAAAACCCCGAACTTACCTATAAGTTGGCTGGCCTTTACCTTAAAAATGGAGAAATGGCGGAAGCCAAGAAAAAATTGGCACAGGCCATTCAATTGGACATGGATAAATTACAGCTGTTCGATGAGGAATTTCCCGAGTTCAGTGAAATAAAATGGGTTAAATCCTTTGTCTCCAAAATAAAGAAGACCTCCACATAATCTAAAATACATTACCCCAAATCCATGCAAGTACGCCGATTAGCTGACTATATTTTTATTACCCTTAAAGGAATGGCCATGGGGGCTGCGGATGTGGTTCCAGGTGTTTCGGGAGGTACAATCGCTTTCATATCCGGTATTTATGAGGAACTTATATCCTCAATCAACAATATAAATCTATCGCTCATAGGGATTTTGCGAAAGGAAGGCATTAAAGCAGCGTGGACCAAGGTCAATGGAAATTTTTTGGTGGCCCTTTTTCTTGGGATTTTTATCAGTGTGCTTTCTTTGGCAAAATTCCTTAGCTGGCTGCTTGAAAATGAACCCATCTTGCTTTGGTCATTTTTCTTCGGTCTTGTTTTGGCCAGTATTTTTTTCGTGGGGAAGGAAATTAGTAAGTGGACTTTGGGAACAGCATTGATATTAATTTTTGGTGCTGCTTTGGCCTATTTCATCACTGAACTTCCTGCTAGCGAAAATATCGACAGCCTGCCCTACCTCTTTGTGTCGGGTGCACTGGCCGTTTGCGCCATGATTCTCCCCGGAATTTCAGGTGCGTTTATCCTAGTATTGCTTGGGTCTTACAAAACTATTTTGGACGCCGTTCATGAACGGGACATTAAAATAATATTGGTCGTGGGGCTCGGAGCCATTTTTGGACTGCTAAGTTTTGCCCGTTTGCTAAAATGGATGTTTAATCACCATAAAAATCTCACCTTGGCCCTTTTAACGGGATTCATTTTGGGTTCATTGAACAAAATTTGGCCTTGGAAGAAAGTATTGGAGACCAAAACCTTTGGTGACAAAACCATAGTTGTGGACGATATCAATGTCTGGCCTTCCTCATTTGACGGGGACAATCAGTTAATCCCTGCCATAATCCTAGCTATAATTGGTTTTTCGCTTATTTTTATCCTGGAAAGATTAGCTTCCAAAAAATAAAGAAAACCTATTGGGCATATGCATCAACCTAGATCTTTTCTGGACAATTTCTTTTTGGTCATCAAAGGTCTCTGTATGGGAGCAGCCAATAAAGTGCCCGGAGTTTCTGGTGGCATTGTGGCTTTTGTAGGAGGTTTTTATGAAGAGTTTATCTATTCATTGCAGAAACTCAACTCCAAGGCCGTTAAACTATTTTTTAATGGACGGTTCAAAAGTTTTTACCAATACACCAATGCCCAGTTTCTAATACTGCTCATTTTTGGAATGCTGGTGAGCTATTTTAGTGTTTCCAGAATATTGGACTATTTCTTGGACCATAACGAATTACTCGTCTGGGCCACTTTTTTTGGAATGATTTTAGGGTCCATTTACTACATCGGCAAAGATTATGATTCATGGAACCAAAGGACAATTCTAGTAGGCGTTTTAGGCTTAATTGTTGGAATATCCATCAGTTTCCTTAGCCCTGCCACGGAAAACGACAATCTATTTTTCATCTTTTTCTGTGGAATAATAAGCGTGTCCGGAATGACTCTTCCAGGTCTTTCTGGCTCGTTTATATTGATTCTCCTTGGAAACTATGTGCTCTTACTGGTCGATTCCGTAAATGCCCTGTACGATACTTTTTCCGATATTTTTTCGGGTGATTTTGGTTTTCTGGACAATGCGGAACGCATGGAAACCTTAAAAATTCTGGCCATATTTACTTTAGGTTCCGCAACTGGCTTGGTCACCTTTTCGCATTTGTTGAGCTATGTACTCAAACATTACAAGGCTTCCACAACCGCGGCCATTTTAGGATTTATCACCGGGTCTTTGGGGGTTTTATGGCCATGGAAACGCACCATGTACAAAATGGACCACTTAGGAAATCCTTTATTGGACTCCAATGGCGATAAGGTTATCCTCAATTACGAACGCTATCTTCCCAATTTGGGTCATACCGAGACGTGGTGGGCCATACTCTTTGTTATTTTGGGAATTTTGATATTATTACTCTTGGATTGGTATGGAAAAAACAGGAAAGAAAAAAAACAGGTACGGACTACTCGGTAAAAACATCTCATACTCCTTCTCCCAAGGGTATTTCACCCAAAAATTCAAGGACTTGGGATTAGTGGACCATAGTTATGAGAACTTCGACCTCCAAGAAATAACAGAATTCAGTGAAATTCTATCCCAAAACAAACTAAAGGGCCTTAACGTTACCATTCCATACAAAGAAGCTGTTATTCCCTATCTGGATGACATGGATGGACAAGCAAGGGAAATTGGCGCCGTGAACACCATTAAGTTTACCAAACAAGGCCTAAAAGGATTCAATACCGATGCTTATGGCTTTAAAACATCACTAAAACCCTTCTTGAAACCCCATCATACCAAGGCACTTGTTTTAGGTACGGGAGGAGCTTCCAAAGCCATTAACTTTGTATTGAACGAGTTGGGCATTGCCAATACGTTCGTCTCCAGAACCAAGAAAATCGGGCAGTTCACCTATGATGAATTGAACAAGGATATTATTGAGACGCATACCGTTATTATAAACTGTACTCCTTTGGGCACTCATCCCAATGTTTCGGAAAAACCAGATCTGTCCTATCAATTCGTTGGAAGCGACCATTTACTATACGATTTGATCTACAACCCTGAAAAAACTACCTTTTTGGCTATGGGAGAGGCTAATGGGGCTGCCATCTGCAACGGTTTATCAATGCTTCAATACCAAGCTGAAAAAGCTTGGAAAATCTGGAATACGCCTTAAAAAAGGTCAACAGTGCGCCATTATGGCCAATCCGCACAACAAAAAACTTCCGCAAAAGAAGAATCAATACTTTTGCTATTAGACAATTAAGTTGCTAAATTGGCTATAATTATCATCAATCCAAAGGAAAGGAGACTACTAATGCAGGAAAATGATCATAAACTTCAGCAAGCTGAAGGTGGTACAGAGCACATATCGGACAATACTAAGAAAACCTTGGAGGAAAGCCCCACTTCTGACCCAAAGTCATCCGATGATACTGTTTCTGAAACTATAGAGAACACTAAATCCGAAGAAACTGCTTCCCCAAATCCTGAGAAAGGTGAGGAAAAGAAAAAAGCAGATATCCAAGATTCCAATGAGGCTATTGATGAAATAGATGCTGACAATGCTGAAGATGCTGAAGACACGGACAATGAAAAAAGGCACTTTATCCCTATGCTGGACTATCATTCCATGCCCATGGAAAACCTTGTGGGTGAGCTCCAGCGCCTTATTAGAAATGAAAAGATACAGGCCATTGGCAAACACGTAAGTTCCATTAAATATGAGTTTGACCAAAAGTTCCAAGAATTTTTAGAGCACAAAAAGGAAGAGTTCGTTTCCAAAGGCGGTAACGAGGTAGATTTTAAGTACAACTCAGTTGCCAAAAGGCAGTTCAACGAGGTCTACTCCGATTATCGTGAAAAACGTGACCACTATTACAAGCAATTGGAGCAAACACTGAAGAGCAACCTCCAAAAGCGATTGGAAATCATTGAGCAGCTCAAAGGGCTTATTGATGTAGAGGAAGACATCAACACCACTTATAAAAATTTTAAGGAACTCCAAGAAAATTGGAAGAATGCAGGGCCAGTACCTAGGGCCAGTTATAACGATGTTTGGCGCACCTACCACCACCACATGGAAATCTTTTATGATTTTCTTCACCTAAATCGTGAGTTGCGCGATCTTGACTTTAAGCACAATCTGGAAGAAAAGCTAAAACTCGTAGAGCGCGCTGAGGCATTGGTCAATGAACCAGATTTGGGCAAAGCTTTTCGGGAGTTGCAAACCTTGCACAAAATTTGGAAAGAAGACATTGGCCCAGTTGCCAAGGAACAGCGTGAAGAGGTTTGGGACCGTTTCAGCAATGCTACCAAGGCCATGCACCAGCGTAGGCAAGAGCATTTTCAAGAACTTGAAAAAGTTTACGAAAAAAACCTTGAAAAAAAGCAAGATATCATTGCTGAAATCGCCAATATAGCGGAAAATGTGACCGATAACCATAGAGCCCTTCAACAACAAATCAAACAAGTTGAAGCTCTTAGGGATTCTTTTTTCAAGGCAGGTAAGGTTCCTCAAAAAGTCAACGAAGAAACTTGGAGCGCCTTTAAGGAAGCTGTCCGGAAATTCAACAGGAACAAAAATGCCTTTTACAAAAACCAGAAAAAGGAACAGCACAAGAACTTGGAGAAGAAAAGAGCTCTTCTGGAGCTCGCTCTATCTTTAAAAGATAGTGATGACTGGAATACATCCACTCCAGAAATGAAACGGATTCAAAGTGAGTGGAAAAAAATTGGCCATGTTCCCCGAAAATATTCCGATAAAATCTGGAACGAGTTCAAGAATGCCTGCAATCATTATTTTAACCGGCTGCATGCTGAAAAAAATGATGCCCACAAAGAGGAATACCAAAACTTGGAAAAGAAGACAGCCTGTCTGGAACGCCTTCGTGCCTTTAAGTTGAGTGGGAATACTGACAAGGATTTGGAAACCCTTAAAAAGTTTTTGGCCGAATGGAAAAGCTATGGTCATATCCCCTATAACAAAAAGCACATCAATGGTAAGTTCAATAAAATCATGGATGCCCTTTTTAATAAATTGGGAATTAGCAAACAAGAGTCCGAACTCCTGAAATACGGAAACAAAGTACAGGAACTTGCCAAAACGGAGGATAACCGTGCCATAGGAAACGAAAGGGTCTTTATCAGAAGAAAAATTGATGAGAGCAAGTCGGAAATTAGGCAATTGGAGAACAATCTTCAATTTTTCTCCAATGATTCTGAAGACAATCCTTTGGTAAAAGAGGTCATAAACAACATAGAAAAGCAGAAAGAAGCGCTACAAACCTGGAAGGAAAAACTCAAAAAACTGAACATTCTTGAGAACAAAATCAACCGGGAAATAGAGGAAGAAGATTCATATGAGGAAGAATAAAGAGGTGAGATTTTCTTAATGTTGATCCTTAATGCAAATCCTTTTGGTTTAGGAGCTTTTTTACAATCGAGCAGGTAAGTATTTGTTACTTTCCCCTACCAATCCTGTGTTTAAATATCCGTAAACCTTAACACGATATCATGGATGCATTGAATCAACAAATTGAAACCCATTACTTAAAGGAAAACCTATACCATGAGATTTTAAATCGCCTCAAAGATCAGCATGTAAATCTAGGTCATGTAAAACGAAGTGACATTGCCGGCGTGGATGAATTTCATGTGAGGGGAGCGGAAGTTTCAAGAGAATTGGCATCAACCATTGCCCTAAAAGATCTTAAAGTTTTGGATATGGGCAGTGGTCTTGGAGGCCCTTGCCGAATGTTGGCCGATGAATATGACTGCCATGCTACTGGAATAGACCTGAGCACCGAATTTGTGAATACTGCCAATGCCCTTTCCAAACTGGTAGGACTTGATGACAAAACCCAGTTTGTTCAAGGAAGTGCCACCGAACTTCCTTTTGAAGACAGTTCGTTTGATGTAGTCTGGACCCAGCATGTACAAATGAACATTCCGGACAAACAGAAGTTCTACAGCGAGGCTTACAGGGTATTACGCCCTGGAGGGTATTTTTTATACTATGACATTTTTAGAAAAAGTGATGATGGCGTCACCTACCCCATGCCATGGGCGGCCCATGAAGGATTAAGTTTTCTCTTCAAAGGTGAAGAAATGGCAAAAATCATGGCAGAACTAGGTTTTACTTTGAAATCAAAAAAAGACCAAACCCAAGCTGGAGTAGCTTTCTTCACTTCGCTTTTAGCTCGTATTGCTAAGTTTGGACCTCCTAAATTAGGATTGAACGTTTTGATGGGAGAATCCACAAAACCCAAACTCACCAATCTTTTGGTACACTTTCAAAAAGGGGTATTGTGTTTGGAAAGTGGTGTTTATCAAAAATAAAAACCGCCTACCTTACTTTGCCACATTTACTGAACGGGTCTCACGAATCACAGTGACCTTCACCTGGCCGGGATAGGTCATATCTGTTTGTATTTTCTGGGAAATTTCAAATGAAAGTTCGGCCGCTTTATCATCGCTTACCTTTTCACTCTCCACAATCACACGAAGCTCTCTACCCGCTTGAATAGCATAGGCTTTTTGCACACCATTGAATCCAAAAGCGATGTCTTCCAAGTCCTTCAACCGTTGAATGTATGAATCCAAAACCTGTCTACGGGCTCCCGGACGTGCGCCACTAATGGCATCGCAAACCTGTACAATGGGAGAAATAAGGGTGGTCATTTCTATTTCATCATGGTGGGCACCAATGGCATTACAAACCTCTTTTTTCTCACCATATTTTTGCGCCCACTGCATTCCCAATATAGCGTGCGGTGTTTCCACTTCCACTTCGGCCATGGGCACTTTTCCAATATCATGTAAAAGTCCTGCACGTTTGGCTAATTTGGGATTAATTCCCAATTCAGCGGCCATTACCCCACAAAGCTTGGCCACTTCCCTTGAGTGTTGCAACAGATTTTGTCCGTAAGAAGAACGGTACTTCATTCGTCCAACGGCCTTGATCAATTCTGGGTGAAGACCGTGAATCCCCAAATCGATTACGGTGCGTTTTCCAATCTCGGCAATCTCTTCGTTGATTTGCTTTTCCGTCTTTTTAACGACCTCTTCAATACGTGCTGGGTGGATTCGTCCATCGGTCACCAAACGGTGCAAAGACAAACGGGCAACCTCCCTCCGAACGGAATCAAAACAAGACAGTATAATTGCTTCAGGAGTGTCATCCACAATGATCTCTACACCTGTGGCTGCTTCCAAAGCACGGATATTCCGACCTTCCCGTCCAATGATACGCCCTTTTACATCATCAGATTCCAAATTGAAAACAGATACGCAGTTCTCCACGGCTTCCTCCGTTCCAATGCGTTGGATGGTATTGATGACAATCTTTTTTGCCTCTTGCTGTGCTGTAAGCTTTGCTTCCTCCAAAGTACTCTGAAGATAAGCCATGGCATCAGACTTTGCGGTTTCTTTCAAGGATTCTAGCAATTGGCTCTTTGCATCTTCGGCCGATAGGCCCGAGATTACCTCCAACTGTTGTACTTGGCTTTTGTGCAGTTTTTCAACTTCGGATTGTTTCTTGTCGAGGATTTCACTTTTATGATCAACCTCCTTGAGCTGTTGCTCCAGTTGCTGATTTAATTTCTTGTTCTTGGCAAGTTCACTGCTGACTTGGGATTCTTTGTCCCGGGTTCTCTTTTCCGCTTCACCAATCTTCTTATCCTTATTGATGATTACTTTTTCATGCTCTGCCTTTAACTCCAAAAACTTTTCCTTGGCTTGGAAAATTTTATCCTTTTTGATGTCCTCACCTTCCTTCTTGGCCTCTTTTATGATATTTGATGCATCCCTTTTGGCATTGGAGATAATTTTGGTCGCCTTGCCCTTCTCCATCATCTTGGCGATGGCAAATCCTATTGCCAAGCCCACAACAGCCGCTATAACGATTACTATGATGTTATCCATGTTGATTATGTTTGGTTATAAAAAAAGCCCACACTGGAGGAAGTTTTGTACAAACTCCAAATTACAGGTTTAGGGCTACCAAGCTGCTCAAGGATCCCTATACAGGTAGGGCCTGCTTTTACAACCTAAACTCACCCTTTTTAATTATAATAGTGTTGAGTTTGTCAAAAAAATATTACCAATGTGGGCAGTAACAATATTTATTTTAAAGAACTTATTCCCCTAGTTTGGAATACACCAAATCATTCAGAGCCCTTAGCCGTTCCATGGCAGCTTTGGTTCCTTCGGACTGATCTATTCCGCCTTGCTCTATTTTTGAGGCGAACTGCAGGGCACACATGGCCAAAACGTCCTGTTTGTCCCTGACAGCATAGTTCTGCTCGAACTTTTTGACCAAATTTTCAATATTCTTGGCCGCTTTTCGCAATCCTTCCTCCTGTTTAGGATCTATTGTTAGAGGATATACCCTATCAGCAATGGAAAGCTTTATTTTGAGCTTCTCTTCCATCATATTGGAACAAACTAATCCGCCAACTTGGCTATGCAAACATCAAGTTCGCGAATTAATGTATTTATTTTGAGCTTAGCTTCTGTTTTGCTAGTATTACTACCCAGCATTGTGTTTGCCATTTTTAAGGAATTGTACTTTTCTTCCCATTCCAAAACGGCGTCTTGCTTAAGTTTGTTCTCCTCTTTCACAAGGTCCAATTCTTCTTTCAACTTGGCATTGGCCTGATGCAACAACTCCATTTTGTGCAACAGTTTGCTCACTTTGTTTTCCAAAGAATCAACAATCTCAACAAGTTCGCCCATATATGCAAACATCAATGCGTACCACACAAAGTTAACCAACCTTGGCTAACTTCGCAATACTTTTTGGATTTATTCTTAAAGTGTTCATTTAAACCTTTTTTGGCATTCTTATGGACTTTTTACAAATCAAAACATTGGTTATTTTCGTATCTAATTATAAAATATAGCATGCGTTTTAACTTTTTTGGTGTCTTCCTTTTGTTTTCCATAGTGCTTAAAGCACAAGAAAATTACCCTACCGATACATTTCAATCCCCCATGGAAATTCCCATTGTACTTGCTGGTACATTTGGGGAATTACGGTCCAACCACTTTCATTCGGGAATAGACATTAAGACGCAGCAACGGGAAGGGTTGCCCATTTTGGCCGTGGCGGATGGCACCGTTACCCGCATTAAAGTTTCCCACTGGGGCTATGGCAAGGCGCTCTATGTGGCACATCCCAGCGGGCACACTTCGGTCTACGGTCACCTTAAAAAATTTGGTCCCGAGATTGAGGAGTACGTAAAAAAAGTACAGTACGCCAAACAATCCTATGAAGTTGAGATTTTTCCAGATTATGGAGAACTAAAGGTCTCCAAAGGCAATATCATAGCCTACTCCGGAAATACTGGTGGTTCTTCCGGCCCACACCTTCATTTTGAAATCCGCAGCAGCGTTTCCGAAAAACCTACCAATCCCCTGCTCTATGGGTACGACGTAAGGGATGCCACAAACCCCTCTCTAGTAGGTCTTTTTGCCTATCCCCTATCCAACGATGCCTTGGTTAACCGAAGTTCAGAAAAAATACAAGTCAATTTTACCAAACAAGCAGATGGAAGCTTTAAGGCAGACAAAGTTACAGCCAACGGTACCATAGGTTTTGGCATCAACAGTTTTGACCGCCAAGATATGGCCGCCAACCAGAATGGAGTCTACTCGGTTAAACAAACCGTTAACGGAAAAGTGTACCTGGAATACGATTTTGAAACCTTCTCCTTTGGAGAAACCCGGTATATAAACACCTTGATAGATTATGCCCATTTTGGCAAGTACCGACAACGCATCCAAAAATGTTTTAAGGAACCATATAATCATCTGAGCATATACAAAACCCTTTACAACAATGGAAAAATTGATATTGAGGAAGGTATGTCCTATAATGTGGAATTATTGATTTCCGATATTGAAGGAAATGAGACGAAGGTCATTATTCCCGTTGAAGGAAAAAAGGAATCTCCCAAGAACAATTTGAAAAATGAAGTTACCAGTGACTTCATCATTGCAAACAAGCCCAATAATTTTGATTTAGGTGCTGCCAAAGTATATTTTCCCGCCAATACGTTTTATGAGGATTTCTACATCGATTTAAAAAAGGGGAAGGATACGGTGATGATACATGACAATAGTGTGGCTGCCCACAGAAACTTCACCATTAGTTTTGACCCGTCCCAATATACTCCCGAAGAACGAAAGCAATTGTTCATTGCCCGTTTGGATGACCAAAAGAGACCATCCTATTCCAAAACTTACAAACGGGACGGCTCGTTTACCACCCGAACACGCGCTATGGGCATGTATACCTTGGCCAAAGATACCGTTGCCCCAACCATATCGCCAAAAAACTTTAAAGAGAACCAGTGGCTGAGCAATTATAGCTATTTAAGTTTGACCATTTCGGATGACTTAAGCGGTATTGATACCTATTCCGCCACACTAAATGGGAAATGGATTTTGATGGAATACGAGCCAAAGACCAATACCATTACCTATAATTTTGATGATAACATCTTGAATGACACACAATGTGAGCTAAAAGTAACCGTTACGGATAATGTAGGAAACTCCAGTACCTTTACGGGTACTTTTTTCAGAAAATAGCCCATTGATCCACCTCAAGCCCATAACTGTTCCGTTTTTACTGTTTTGGGCAGCATTGCTCCAAGGACAAAACGCAACCGTATTCGGTACTATTTTGGATGAGGAACAGTCACCAATTCCCAATGTGAATATTGTTTATGGGGACGCTGGTACGGTTTCGGATGATAACGGCTATTTTATACTTCAAGTAGTTGCCGACACTCCAAATACCTTGACTTTCTCCCATGTGGGGTTTAAAGACATTGTGGTAGAACAGCTGACCTTGCTCACCAATGAAACTTTTGAATTGAATCCTGTAATGTACAAGGATGTAGTACAGGTGGCAGGTGTGGAAGTTTCAGCCACGGGTGAGAAAAAACTTGAGGGCATAACCACAATCTCTCCCCAAACGGTTCGGAAAATCCCAGGTGCCAATGCTGGAGTAGAAAATGTCCTGAAACTGATTCCAGGTGTATCCTTCAACAATGAATTAAGTACACAGTACCATGTGCGCGGAGGTAATTTTGATGAAAATCTGGTCTATGTGAACGGTATTCAAGTTTACCGCCCCTTTTTGATACGTTCCGCACAACAAGAAGGTTTAAGCTTTGTAAATAGTGATATGGTCTCTGGATTGGATTTCTCCCCTGGTGGATTTCAAGCAAAGTACGGGGACGCACTATCCTCTGTCTTGGACATTACCTATAAAACCCCAACAAGGTTTGGACTGCGCCTCAATGGAAGTTTTCTTGGCGGCAGTGGCACACTGGAAACGGCATCTAAAAACAAAAAATTCACCTCCATTACTGGGGTACGATACAGAAACAACAGCCTATTGGTTAATAGTCAACAAACAGAAAGCAACCTGAACCCTAAGTTCGTTGATGCCCAAAATTACCTTACATACAGATTTTCCAACGTGTTTCATTTAAGTTTCTTGGGCACTTATTCCATAAACGACTATGAAAATGAACCTTTCACCCGGCAAACCAATTTTGGGACCATTAATGACCCCAAAGCTTTGCTTGTCTTTTATCAAGGAAGGGAAAACAACACATACACCAATGCTCTGGGCGCATTAAAATTGGACTATTACTTGGGGGATAATACCGTATTGGGACTTACCTCTTCTTTATACCATACCCAAGAGGAAGAGTTCTCGGACATCATCGCTTCTTATGAGCTGGGACCAGTGGATACCGACTTCAGCGATGGAGACTCCGGTGATGCCAATGCCCCAAGGGGCATTGGTTCCCAGTTCACGAGGGCAAGAAATCAGCTGGACGCCTTAATTTTCACCATTTCCCATACCGGAAAGTTTTCCAAAAACAGAAAAACGCTGGAATGGGGCCTCAAGTTTACCCATGAAGATATCCGTGATCAACTCAGGGAATCTGAATTTATTGATTCAGCAGGCTATATCATACGTCCTTCCGAACCTCCCTTACCCAACAATCAACCAGAAGAACCTTTTCTGGGCGATATCCTTCCGTATGAAAGTGCTATGGCCACAAACTATGTTAAGACAAGTAGATTGGCAGGCTTTATCCAATATGCACACCAAATGGACCTGAAAAACCAAACCCTATATTTTAATGTGGGAACCAGAATCCAGCATTGGACCATATCAGGAGAGGGGTTTAATAACAGCTCCCAGACCATATTTAGTCCAAGAGTTCAGTTTTCCATAAAACCAAATTGGGAACGGGATGTTTTATTTCGATTTTCCACCGGGAGCTACCAACAACCTCCATTTTATAGAGAACTTAGGGATATTACCGGCTCAATCAATCCCCAGGTGAAAGCGCAGAAATCCATTCACTATGTATTGGGGAGCGAATACAGTTTTAACCTCAAGGACAGGCCATTTACTTTATTGGGCGAAGCTTATTACAAAGATTTAAAAAATGTAAACCCCTACACTATTGAAGATGTTCGGTTACGATATGCTGCCCAGAATAACACAACTGCTTTTGCTTATGGAGTGGACTTAAGGCTTGTTGGTGCTTTTGTACCCGGAACAGAGTCGTGGGTAAGTTTGGGATATCTACAGACCAAGGAAAATATAGCGGAGCGCGGATACATTCCCAGACCCACTGACCAACGCTTAAAGTTTGCCATGCTGTTCCAAGATTATATGCCCAACATCCCAAATCTTAGACTCTATCTCAACTTAGTTTACAATACTGGGGTCCCCGGAGGGTCACCCAATACTGCCGACCCTTACAATTTTCAGAATAGATTAAGAGATTATAAAAGGGCCGATATGGGAATTTCCTATATTTTTGCAGACGAAAAAAACAAACATCCGCAAGGGCATTGGCTATATAAGTTTAGAGAATGTAGTGTTGGTTTTGAAATTTTCAACCTATTCAACACTCAAAATTCCATAACCAATACCTGGGTAAGGGATGTAGATACCCAAAGGCAATTTGCCGTGCCGAATTATTTGACAAGCCGTGTCTTCAACTTAAAATTTGGGATGCGATTTTAACTAGAATGATGAAGAAAATCTTTCCGCTTATTATGTTCTTTACCACTGCATTGGCACTGGGGCAAAAGAACATCTATGAGAATAGAAAGTTTGATGAACTTACCCAAGACCACCATGTTTTGGCCATTGTACCCTTTATTGCCCACTTGGAGCTCAAAGAAACTGTAGACCACAGTGAACTCAAGACATTGGCCCAAAGGGAAGGTTATGCTGTACAGAATGCCTTGGAAACCTATTTTTCGCAACGCAAGAAGCGGAAAAAATTCAATGTGGATTTTCAGAACATTGCCAATACCAATGCCATTTTGTCGCAAAATGGTGTTGATTACAATAACCTGGACATTTACACCACACAGGAACTTTGCGACATTCTGAAGGTGGACGGCATCATCAGTGGCAACCTAAACCTGAACATTTTACTTTCTGAGGGAGTGCCCACCAATTTCAGTCTTCTGGACTATTTTAGCGGAGATGCCAACTACGGTAGAATCGGGGTAAAAATCAGTGATGGAGAAACCGGCAAACTCCTCTGGAAATACGAAAACGAAATCACCAAAAAAACCGGAAAGAACACCACGGAACTCATTGATAAAATGATGAAGACAGCCTCCCGAAAGTTTCCGTACGACAAGGAAAAAAAGCGCAAAAACAAGAGCTGATCAGCTTTCAGCAAAATCCTTGAGCACCTGAATGGTGTAATCCAACTCTTCCTTGGTGTTGTATTTAGAAAATGAAAAGCGCAAAGAGGGCTTTTCCAATTCTTCACTGGGCAGGATTTCGGTAAGTACATGGGAACCCAAATTGCTGCCAGATTGACACGCACTTCCCTTTGAACAGGCTATACCTTTCATATCCAAATGAAACAAAAGCATCAATCCTTTCTGTTTATCAAATGGTAAACGGACATTCACCAAGGTATACGTGCTTTTTTCCATATCACCTGAGAGTCCATTAAAAACAGCCCCCGGTATTTCTTGCTGCACTTTTTCAATAAAATAACGCTTCAAATCCTTAACAAGCTGGGTTTCTGTCTCCAGATTGTCATACGCTTTCACAAAGGCCTCCTCCAAGCCCACAATATTATGAAAAGGCTCTGTGCCCGCCCTATGCCCACGCTCTTGGGAGCCACCAAAAATCATGGGTTTCAACCCTGAATTCTTACGGACAAACGCAAATCCAATTCCTTTTGGCCCATGAAACTTATGGGCTGCCGCAGTCATAAAATCAATCGAAATGGTTTGTACATCCCAAGGGTAATGCCCAATGGACTGTACCGTATCTGAATGGAACAGCGCAGCATTTTCCTTACATAGGTCGCCAATGGCCCTTATATCGATGATATTCCCTATCTCATTATTCACATGCATTAAGCTTACCAACTTTTTGGAGTCGTCCTGCTTTAAAAGATGCTCTAAATAATCTAGACTTGGGTTGCCATTTTCATCCAATTCAACAAAGTGAAGTGCAATTCCATATTCTTTTTCCAACTCTTCAGCCGTATGAAGCACGGCATGGTGCTCAATTTTGGAAGTAATGATGGTCTTTACACCCAAATCCCGGACCGCACATCTTAAAATCATATTATCTGCCTCGGTCCCACCAGATGTAAAAATAATTTCCGATGGTTGCGCATTCAAGGTTTTGGCAATGGTCTTCCGCGCTTTTTCAACAGCAGTTTTAGCCGACCTCCCATAACTGTGTGTAGACGAAGGGTTGCCATAAAATTGTGCCAAGGCCTCTTGCATCCGCTCAATTACCTTATCCCTTACCTGCGTTGTTGCCGCATTGTCCAGGTATACTTTTTGCATGATTAAGTTCTCAAGTTAAGTAGGCCAAAAATAGGGGAAATAAAGTTAATTTCTTTTAAAGTGTACCTTGGGTTTGGGGTATTACATTGGAATTGCTTTAAATTTGATGCATGAGAAAATTTTTCTTGATGGGTCTTTCCGTTGCTATGTTCGTTTCATGCAGCGATGGCGATTTGCAAATCGAGACCATTGACTTCGATAGTGTTTCAGTTCAGTTCTGTACAACGCCCCAAACAACCGCCAAAAATATCCTGTTCAAAATAAATGGGACCGAGGCCTTGATTTTGGAACTCCAGAGCGGCGTCCTCAATAAGGGCGTTTCGGGAGAGACCGTGACCACGGAAAGCTCCGTACCCAGCCAATCCCAAATTACCTATCGGGTATTCTCAGATGATGTTGGCAAGAACTATTTTTGTGATGATTTCCCTCCGGTTGACCCCGTTGTAATTGATGAGATTGAGGCCCAAGACGGGGCGGTTTTTATTGAAACCTCTGCCAACGAAGACAATACCAGCTTTGTGCATACCATAAGCCTGAGCGGTATTTCTTTTGTAACCAAATCAGGCGAGCGGATTACCAATCTAAGCATCAACGAATTTGGAGAGGTCAGCACCACAATACCTACCAATTAGGCATTCTGATAAATATATACTTCTGTTGCCCCAAGGCCGTACTTTTGGTAGTCGGCATCATAAAACTTGAGGTTGTCATATTTTTTGAAAAGGTAGTACAGCTCTTCTTTAAGGATTCCCTCTCCCACCCCATGGATAAAAACAACCTTTTGGATACGCTTGGAAATAGCAAAATCCAACTGCCGTTTTGCCGTTTCCAATTGTAGATTGAGCATGTCAAATTTTTCCATACCCTTGGTAGATTTCACCAATTGGTTGATATGCAGGTCCACCTCCATTTTGGGTGCGTTCCTTTCCTTAGGCTTTGTGGTTTGAGATCTTTTTTTCTTAGGTCTTTCCTCTTCCCTTTTAACTTGGGACACCTCAAAATTGGAGACGGTGATACCATCCGCCACTTTCACCAGTTCGGTTATACGATATTGCAAAGGAAAACCTTCTTCGGTGACAATAATGGCCATATCATCCGTAATGGACTCAATACTGCCCGAGATGGCTTCATCCAGTACCTCTACCCTGTCTCCAATAACAAAACCCTTCATCCGTCCCATCTTAAAAAAATGCTAAAAAAGTTGGCCCTGAACGCAAAAATAATAGTATTTTTCTTCACTCTATTAGCGATGATGTACCCATTACTAACCATCTTACAACTCAGTCTAAAAGAATACATGCTGCCCTGCCTAAATAAGGAATTACTGGGGGTGGATTGTCCTGGTTGTGGGTTGCAAAGGTCGGTAGCACTATTGTTTGAAGGAAATTTATGGGCCGCTTTTAAAATGTACCCCGCAACTTTCACCCTAATACCTCTATTTCTGGTATTGATAAGCTCAAAAGTACTTAACTTTAAATTCGATAACCGTTTGATCATAGGCCTAAGTATTGCAACTGTAGCCCTTATTTTGATCAATTATACCACAAAACTCATATTTTAAACTTTAAATCATGGAACAGAAAAAATTACCAAACGTTACCTTGGCCCTGGTTTTGGCCATTTTCTCCTTGCTTTGCTGCTGTTTTGGAGGAGCACCGGGACTAATTTTGGGTGCAATTGCCTTTTTCTTGGTAAGAAAGGACGAAAAGGTCTATGCAGAAAGTCCGGAGAATTATTCCAACTACAGCACCCTTAAGACCGTTAAAATCCTTGCCATCGTAGGAATGGTCATTGGCGCTCTTTATCTGATTTACACCTTTTGGTCCATAAATCAAATGGGAGGCTGGGAAGGCTATATGGAACGTGTAAACCAAATGATGGAACAATATCAATAAATAATTAAATTATAATGGAAACTAACCAAAGTATGCCGCCAAAACCGAACAATTATATGGTCTTGGCCATTTTAAGCACTATTTTCTGCTGTATTGCCACAGGAATTGCAAGTATCATTTACGCATCAAAAGTAAATGAATGCTATGCCCGCGGAGAATATGCAGAAGCTGAAAAAGCATCGAAGAATGCAAAAATGTGGGCTTTCATAGGAATCGGGCTTTCTGTCTTGATCTGGATTATCTATGTAGCTTTCTTCGGCGTTGCTTTTTTAGGGGCTCTGTCCAATGCAGGCAGCTACTAAAAAAATATTGGTAGTAGGATTGGGAGTATTGTCCGTAGTGGCAATACTCCTTTATTTTTCCTTTAATCCAGAAAATGGTTTTCTATTTCCAAAGTGCCCCATGCACCAATATTTGGGCATATATTGTTCTGGATGTGGCAGCCAAAGAGCCATTCATGATCTTCTGCATTTGCGTATTGGCGACGCTATAGGACACAATGCCCTCTTGTTGCCTGCGCTATTTGTGATCCTGCAACACTTACTTGTAAAAGCTGGGGTTCTTAAAAGGAAGAGCCTTCTCGGTTATCGATACGCGCCATTGGTACTCTTGGTTGTTGTACTGCTATTTATGGTACTTAGAAACCTGAAATTATATCCTTTTGAACTTTTGGCCCCTTAGTTGGCCACTTCACTGATAAACTTGAGTCGGTAGAGTCTGAGTTCCTCATCCTCATAATCCCCATCAAACTCTTCTATGGCCTGGGAGATGGAGTCCGTATCTGCTTCCAAAAAGTACTCGTGGATCTCTTCCTGCTGATCTTCATCCAAGATTTCATCTATCCAATACCCTAAATCCAATTTGGTCCCACTAAAGACAATCTGCTCCATTTCTTTGATAAGTTCGGGAATTTGCAATCCCTTAGCCGAAGCTATATCATCCAACGGCAACTTGCGGTCCACACTTTGAATCACATATAGCTTTAATCCTGAATTGGCCCCCGTACTCTTCACCACCAAATCCTCGGGCCTAATCACATCGTTCTCCTCAACGTACTTGGCAATCAGTGATACAAATGGTTTTCCATATTTTTTGGCCTTACCTTCCCCTACTCCTTGGATATTGAGCATCTCCTCCATTGAAATAGGGTATTTTAGGGCCATGTCTTCCAACGAAGGGTCCTGAAACACAACAAAAGGAGGCACTCCAATCTTTTTTGCCTCACCCCTTCGAAGATCTCGGAGCAATTTTAACAGATTGTCATCGGCACTACCTCCACCTGATTTTGCAGCGGCAACCACAGCATCGTTACTTGTTTCTGTGTAAACATGATCTTTGGTCATCATGAAGGATTCCGGTTTCTGCAGAAATACCTCCCCTGCTGGAGTCAGATGCAGAATACCATAACGCTCTATTTCCTTTTTCAACAATCCTGCCACCAAAACCTGTCTAATAAGGGCCATCCAATACATTTTATCCTTATCGGAACCAATGCCAAAGAAAGGTTTTTCGTCGGTTTTGTGCGATGAGATCATGGCATTGACCTTGCCCACCAATACTTTTACAATTTCCTTAGTCTTAAATTTTTCATTGGTGTCCTTAACGACCTGCAAGAGTTTCACCACTTCGTCCTTCGCCTCTTCTTTGGGTTTGGGGTTTCTGGCATTATCATCCATATCGGCCCCTTCTCCATTGGTTTCGTCAAATTCTTCCCCAAAATAATGCAGGATAAATTTTCTCCGTGACATGGACGTTTCGGCATACGCTACAATTTCTTGCAATAGGGCATTGCCTATTTCCTGTTCGGCCACGGGCTTGCCAGACATAAACTTTTCCAGTTTTTCCACATCCTTGTAGGCATAAAAGGCCAAACAATGTCCTTCACCACCGTCCCTACCAGCCCTACCGGTTTCCTGGTAATAACTCTCTATACTCTTTGGGATATCGTGGTGGATGACAAAGCGGACATCGGGCTTATCTATTCCCATCCCGAATGCAATGGTGGCCACTACCACATCTACTTCTTCCATTAGGAACATATCCTGATATTTGGAACGTGTCTTGGCATCAAAACCGGCATGATAGGGCACGGCACTGATTCCATTCACTTGGAGCACTTGGGCCAACTCCTCTACCCGTTTTCGGCTCAAACAATAAATGATTCCCGATTTTCCCTGATTCTGCTTTACAAATCGAATAATATCCGCATCTACATTCTGTGTTTTGGGTCGGACCTCATAAAACAGATTGGGCCTGTTAAAGGAGGCTTTGAATACTTCGGCATTGGTCATGCCCAAATTCTTGATGATATCTTCCTGTACCTTTGGCGTGGCCGTGGCCGTGAGCCCAATAATTGGAATATCATCACCTAATCGATTGATGATTCCCTTTAGGTTTCTGTATTCAGGTCTAAAATCATGACCCCATTCCGAAATACAGTGGGCTTCATCTACCGCAACAAAAGACACCTTAACACTCCTTAAAAATTCTATATTCTCCTCTTTGGTCAAGGATTCCGGCGCCACATACAACAACTTGGTAAGACCATTGACCATATCTTCCTTGACCTGTTTTACCTCGGTCTTGGTCAATGAAGAATTAAGCACATGGGCTATTCCTTGCTGCTCGGATATGCCTCGAATGGCATCCACCTGGTTTTTCATCAGGGCAATCAAGGGCGATATGACTATGGCCGCACCATCTTTCATGATGGCCGGGAGTTGATAGCACAAGGATTTACCTCCACCCGTTGGCATGATTACAAAAGTGTCCTTTCCATCAAGCACATTTTGTATTACATTTTCCTGAAGTCCCTTGAACTTTGAAAAACCAAAAATCTTTTTTAGCGAGGCGTGCAACTCAGTATTCGTAAGACTCATTTCCGCATTTTCGATTTTAATCTAACCCCCTGTATAAAATGGGGTTTGACTTTAAATTTTCAACGTCATTTAAAAGTAGGAAGTATTCTATCTTCCATAAATGGACATAAAAGATAGTTTGATTAAGTTTGTAAACTTAAATATAAGACATTCTTTTAGGAATACAATCAGTTAATCCGTTAATTACATTGAGCGACATTCAGTCTATTTTATCCACTGCAAAACGAACCCTGGAAATCGAGAGCAAGGCCATAGGCAATCTTATTGGCCAGCTTGACGAACAATTTGCCCTAGCCGTACAGTATATCTTGGAATCTAAGGGAAGGGTTGTGGTTTCCGGAGTGGGCAAAAGTGCCATTGTAGCCTCCAAAATAGTGGCCACATTAAATTCTACCGGAACCCCTGCGATTTTTATGCATGCCGCAGATGCCATTCATGGCGATTTGGGCACCATTCAAGAAAACGACATTGTAATTTGTCTTTCCAAGAGTGGGAACACCCCCGAAATAAAGGCTTTGCTTCCTTTGATCAAAATTGGAAAGAACAAATTGATCGGGATTACGGGCAATTTGGATTCGGTCTTGGCCAAACAAGCAGACTTTGTACTGAACACCTATGTGGAAAAAGAAGCTTGCCCCAACAATCTAGCCCCTACCACCAGCACTTCGGCACAGATGGCCATGGGTGATGCCCTTGCCATATGCCTGTTGGAACTCAGAGGGTTTACCAGCTCAGATTTTGCCAAATACCATCCCGGTGGCGCATTGGGCAAAAAGCTATATTTGCGGGTTGCAGATATTGTGGTGAACAACCAAAAACCGCAAGTCGATGTCAACTCAAATGTAAAAGAGGTGATTGTTGAGATTTCTGAAAAAATGTTGGGTGTTACGGCAGTCATTGAAAATGGTAAGGTAGTAGGTGTTGTTACCGATGGGGACATTCGAAGAATGTTGAGCAAATATGACAATATCAACGGGCTTACCGCCAAAGATATCATGACCTCCAGCCCTAAATCTGTAGATGTGGACACCCTTGCGGTAACCGCATTGGAATTACTTCAAGAAAAAGGGATTTCCCAACTATTGGCCTTTGACAATGGGGCCTATGCTGGGGTAGTCCATATCCATAACCTTATTAACGAGGGAATCCTATAATGGCAAAAACAGCAAAGAAAAATCCAGATGAGATGTCCTTTTTGGACCATTTGGAAGAATTGAGATGGCACTTGATACGCTCAACCTTGGCCATAGTTATTATTGCCTGCGCGGCATTCGTTTTCAAAGGATTTATTTTTGACACCATTTTGTTCGGACCCAAGAACATGGACTTCCCCACCTACAAGTTCTTTTGTAGAATCGCCACTTATTTTGGCATTAATTCCGAGTTTTGCGGAGACTCCATGCCCTTTACCATTCAAAGTAGATTGATGGCTGGACAGTTCTCGGCCCACATCTGGACCTCTATTTGGGCGGGTATAATCCTTGGTTTCCCATACATTTTGTACGAATTGTGGAAATTTATCAGTCCGGGACTTTACGAGAACGAACGTAAATACTCCCGTGGTTTTATCCTAACCGCATCCTCCCTGTTCTTTTTAGGGGTTCTTTTCGGGTATTACGTGGTAGCTCCCTTATCCATTAACTTTTTGGGAACCTATCAAGTCAGTTCAGAGGTACTCAATGAAATAGACCTCGCCTCATATGTAGGCGCTGTAAGATCATCGGTTATTGCATGTGGAATCATGTTTGAACTGCCCATCATCATTTACTTTTTGACCAAAGTAGGGTTGGTGACTCCGGAAATCTTGAGAAAATATAGAAAAATAGCTTTGGTGATTGTCCTGATTCTTTCAGCAATCATTACACCTCCCGATGTAACCAGCCAAATTGTGGTTGCCGTGCCTGTACTTATTTTGTATCAGATCAGTATCAGAATTTCCAGCATGGTCGTAAAGAGAGAAGCCAAAAAAGAAAAAGAGAGAAAAAATGCCAAATAGTGTAGACGGGTTCAATGCCTATCGTTCCAAAATGAACGAAAAATTGCTTGCCGAGAACAACAAACTCATCAAGCGTATCTTTAATTTGGACACCAATGCCTATATGGCCGGTGCTTTGGATGTAAAGACCAAAGAGTTATTGGGCTTGGTTGCTTCTGCCGTTCTTCGCTGTGATGACTGCGTAAAATACCATTTGGAGCACTCCAAAAAGGCAGGGGCCAGCAAGGAAGAAGTTATGGAAACTTTGGGTATCGCTACCTTGGTCGGAGGAACCATTGTGGTTCCCCATTTGCGCAGGGCCTATGAATTTTGGGAAGATTTGGAGGAACACGATGCTTAAAAAAAACCAAAAGAACACGCCGCAAAAATAGAATATGTTTAGTTTTGGCACATTCGTATGAAGCTACGCGCAGAAAATATAATGAAGGCCTATAGGGGCCGAAAAGTTGTTAAGGGCATTTCGCTCGAAGTAAACCAAGGTGAAATCGTAGGGCTATTGGGTCCAAATGGAGCAGGTAAGACTACATCTTTCTACATGATTGTAGGCCTTATAAAACCCAATGGAGGTCAAATCTTTTTGGACAACATGGACATTACCAACTTTCCCATGTACAAAAGGGCACAGAACGGTATTGGCTATTTGGCACAAGAAGCTTCGGTATTCCGGAAATTGAGCATTGAAAAAAACATCCTTAGTGTATTGCAACTCACCAAACTGAGCAAAAAAGAGCAACACATGAAAATGGAGTCGCTTATTGACGAATTTGGTCTGGGGCATATCCGTAAAAACCGGGGTGATTTATTGTCTGGGGGCGAACGCCGACGTACCGAAATTGCCCGCGCCTTGGCAACCGATCCAAAGTTTATTTTGTTGGATGAGCCCTTTGCCGGTGTAGATCCCGTGGCCGTGGAAGATATTCAGCGAATCGTGGCCCAATTGAAGAACAAAAACATTGGTATTTTGATCACGGACCACAACGTTCAGGAAACCTTGGCCATTACTGAACGGTCTTACCTGATGTTCGAAGGAGGAATCTTAAAAGCGGGGATTCCCGAAGAATTGGCTGTGGACGAAATGGTCAGAAAAGTATATTTGGGGCAAAACTTCGAGCTTCGAAAAAAGAAACTGGACTTTTAGTTCTTCTCCTCCCATTTTTTCACTTTCACCTGAATGGATGGCGATAACGCCTTCAAATGTGCAATAAAACCCATCCGGTCCTTTGGCGAAATAATGATGCTGTCGAATCGGTCATAACGCACTTCAAGTCTTTGCAAGGATGCGGCAGGAGCCGAAATAGGGTTGTAAGTTTCCTCAATAGCCTTAATTGATTTAATGGGAATTACTTTTTTGAACCAAAAAAAGGATTTGACCACCAGCACCTCCTTCTTAATTTCATAGGATATGGAATAAAATATGGCAATAAGTAAAATCAAGATTCCGATTGGGATGGCCAATTTTACCCAAGCCCCTTCTTTGATTGCAGGAACCATGCCCGCACCAGAAATCAATAGAATTGGAACAAGAAGTTCCAACCCTACTTTCGAAGGGTATACTTTACCATCTACATACTTTTGTTCAGCTTTGGGCATTTTTTTGGAAGTTCAAAACCGAAGCGATCAAGTAAAAAACAATGATCAAAGGAATCGCTAAAAATTTTAAGGTCAGCAGCATAATCAAACTACCTATCAAAAACAGATATCGCACCGCATTGTCCTTAAAACTCCAATTGTCAAATTTCAAGGCAAAAAGTTCAATTCTGGAATTCAATAAATAAGCACTGAGAAGGGTTAAACCTATCAAAAACCATTGGTTCAGTATAATTCCACTGAGCACCTCATTGGTATGATACAATAAAATAAGGGGCAAGGAAAGGATCAAAAGGGCGTTGGCCGGTGTAGGCAATCCTTTAAATGAGGAAACTTGGTTCTCATCCACATTAAAATTTGCCAAACGGTATGCTGAAGCCAAGGTGATCACAAAACCTAAAAAAGGTAATAGGGTAATTTCATCATCGTGGCCAAAAAAACCAAGGTTCCATCCGCCACGTTCCGCCATATTGAGCAATTGGAACATAACAATCCCAGGCACCAATCCACTGGTAATCATATCAGCTAGGGAATCTAGCTGTACCCCAATTTCACTTTGCACATTGAGCAAGCGAGCAGCCAAACCGTCGAAAAAATCAAAAAAAATCCCAATAAAGACAAAGAGAGCGGCCCATTCCAAATGGTTGAGCACGGCAAAGACGGTAGCCACACAACCACTGAACACATTGAGTAGTGTTAGAAAATTGGGAATATACGACTTCATAAATTTCAATTTCCGTAAAAATAAGGTAAAAAGATTTTGATGTTCGGCTGAGCCGTATTTATTCTGATATTTGCCCAGACAAATCAAACCATGAAGGCAAGAATCCTTTTTTTTACCATATCACTTTTACTAGGGGTACAGGCGCTTGCCCAAGCTCCACAACTCTCAGAAAAGTCACAAATAAGCCTCCTCACCTGTGCCGCTGGCGATGAGCTCTACTATGCTTTTGGGCATAGTTCGTTCCGGGTGCAGGATTCTGTGTTGGGAATAGATGTGGTCTATAATTATGGTACGTTTGATTTTAATCGACCCAATTTCTACCTGAACTTCGTCAAGGGAAAATTGATCTACTCCCTTTCCAGACGCAGTTTTGATGACTTTCTTTTTGAATATGAAATGGAGAAAAGATGGGTCAAGGAACAAATTTTGGACCTCACCCTTGAGCAAAGAAATCAACTGCTTGCTTTTTTCGAGAACAATTACCTGCCCCAAAACCGGGACTATCTTTACGACCCGCTACTGAACAATTGCTCCAGCATTACCGGGGACATCCTAAAAGACCAATTTGGGGATGCCATTGTTTTTGATGGTTCTTATTTGAATGAACAATACACCTTCCGACAATTAGTGAGGCAATTTATGAATATCAACTCTTGGTCCATGTTTGGTATAGACTTGGCTTTTGGTTCCGTAGTAGACCGAAAGGCTACTGTACAGGAGCATATGTTCCTACCCTATTACGCCATGGAACAGATACGCCATACCTCTTTGAATGGAAAACCCTTATTGAAGCGAGAGCGTTCAGTTTTGGATTATGATGAACATATACAACAAAGCTTCTTTCCACTATCTCCTTTGTTTTGGTTCTGCTTGTTGTTGGGATTCACGGCCTTAATCACCTATTTTGACCATCAACACAAAACACGAAGCCGTTGGTTGGATTTCACTTTGTTCTTGTTGACCGGGTTGGTCGGCACTTTTCTATTGGTGTTATGGTTGGCCACCGATCACACCTCAACACCCAAAAATTTTAATGTGTTATGGGCCTTCCCCCTCAACGCGATAGTTGCTTTTGTATTTATATTCCAAGACAAATTACCGCAATGGCTACCGAAATATTTATGGACAGCATTGGGCCTCATAGGCCTCATGTTGCTACTTTGGATAATTAAGGTCCAGATTTTTTCACCTGTGCTGATTCCTTTACTTTTGACCCTTGCTATTCGGTATGTCTACCTCTTGCGGTATTCCAAGTTATAGCACAAAACATTCTCCATGAACTTATTAACGGTAGAGAACATATCTAAATCATATGGGGAGCTGGTCTTATTTTCTGATATTTCCTTCGGAATAAACAAAGACCAAAAGATAGCTCTCATCGCCAAAAATGGAAGTGGAAAAACCTCCATCCTCAACATCATGTCCGGGAAAGATGCTACCGAAACGGGGCAAGTAACGGTGCGTAAGGGGATTAAAATGGCTTTTTTGGAGCAAGAGCCCAGTCTGGACCCCAACCTTACCATTGAAGAGACCATTTTGGCCACGGACAATGAAACTTTGAGGGTCATTTCCAACTATGAGAAAGCCGTGGAAAACACCGAGGACACCGAACGCTACCAAAAAGCCTTTGAGGCCATGGAACGGCTCAACGCCTGGGATTTTGAGACCCAATACAAGCAAATTCTCTTCCAACTGCAATTGACCCAGCTCGATGCCAAGGTAAAAACACTATCGGGAGGACAGCGAAAACGCTTGGCCTTGGCCAATGCCCTGCTCAACAAACCAGACTTGCTTATTCTGGATGAGCCCACCAACCATTTGGACCTTGAAATGATCGAATGGCTTGAAACCTATTTTGCCAAAGAAAATATCACGCTGTTCATGGTGACCCACGATCGGTATTTTCTAGACCGGGTCTGCAATGAAATCCTTGAACTGGACAACAACCAACTATACAGCTACAAAGGAAATTACACTTATTTCCTTAAGGAAAAGGAATCCCGAATGGAGCGGGAGGAAGTGGAACAACACAAATCCAAACAACTCTACAAAAAAGAGTTGGACTGGATCAGGAGACAACCCAAGGCACGTACCACAAAGTCCAAATCCCGGATTGATGACTTTAGCGAAATCAAAAAAAGGGCGCACCAACGCCGTAAAGAACACGAGGTACAACTGGAACTGAACATGGAACGCTTGGGCAGTAAAATTCTGGAGCTGCACAAAATTTCCAAATCATATGGGGAAAAGTTACTTCTGGATAAGTTCGATTATACCTTCACCAAAGGAGAACGTGTGGGTATTATTGGGCAGAACGGCACAGGAAAGTCTACATTTTTGAATATCATCACCCAACAAGAAACGGTTGATGGAGGAAAGGTCGTGGTAGGCGACACGTTAAAATTTGGTTATTACACCCAAAAAGGCATTCCAGAGAAGGAAGGACAAAAGGTCATCGATGTCATTCGGGAATTTGGGGACTATATCCCCCTTAAAAAGGGCAAACAAATTTCTGCCCAGCAGCTACTGGAGCGTTTTCTTTTTGATAGAAAAAAACAGTACGATTTTGTTGAAAAGCTCAGTGGTGGGGAGCGTAAGCGCCTGTACTTATGCACCGTACTCATACAGAACCCCAATTTTCTGATTCTTGATGAGCCCACCAACGATTTGGACATTGTTACCCTGAACGTGTTGGAAAGTTTCCTTTTGGATTTTCCTGGCTGCTTGATCGTGGTATCGCACGACCGCTATTTTATGGACAAGATCGTGGACCACTTGTTTGTCTTTAAAGGAAATGGGGTTATTGAAGACTTTCCGGGCAACTATACCGATTACAGGGTGTACGAGAGCAGCAAGATTGCCGAGGAACGGGAAAATAAGGGCAATGCTTCGGAAAAAACGGAAAAAACCCATTGGAAAGAAAAGGACACTAGCGGTAAGCTCTCATACATGGAGCAAAGGGAATACAAACAATTGGAAAAGGACATTCAAAAATTGGAGGAACAAAAAGAGGTTTTACAGAATAAGTTTACAAACCCCGATCTTAGCGGTGATGAAATCAACCAGCTTTCCATTGAACTCAAAGAAATTTCAGATACCATTGAAGAAAAAACAGAACGTTGGTTTGAACTTTCAGCCATTTTAGAAGGATAAGTATGTGGTTCAGATTTGGTACTTTTCTAAAGTTTTTATCAAAATCCACCAACCAACATGGAGTCCACTCACCATTTGTCTTCAAATATGTAACCAAATGCCTGTACGCCAAAGGAAAATTCAGCAAGGATAAAACAGCAAATGTATTGCTAAAAAGCATCTGCTATTTTAAGGTCAAAACCATATATATCCATAAAAATCCGGACCTTAAAAAATTGGTCGAAATCCATTTCCCTCAAGTACACCCTAGTGAAAACATGGTTGATATTTTGTATACGAAGTATTTGGATGCCCATGATTTGGAGAAACTTCTCTCCAATGGAAAGTTGCACAATGACAGTATGGTTTTGATAGACTCCATTCATGAAGACCAAGAAAGCGAACTTGAATGGAAAAACCTCATTGAATCACCAAATATTACGGTAAGTATGGACCTATTTCATTGTGGGGTTCTATTTGTTCGAAAAGAACAGGTCAAGGAACATTTCACCATTCGGATATAAAAAAGTAAATTTAGGTATGGAAAATGTAGCAACAGATAACACCATTTGGTACGTTCTGGCCGTGTTGGGACTCATTTATTTGATTATCATATTCCGAAACAAGCGCGGTACCAAACGCAGAAGGTCCCGCAAGTTTATGGAAGGTAAACGACAACATGAGCGAGACAATTAGCAATTAGCAATTAGCAATTAGCAATTAGCAATTAGCAATTAGCAATTAGCAATTAGCAATTAGCAATTAGCAATTAGCAATTAGCAATTAGCAAAAATACATTTTAGTCACCCATACAACTGTTCATTGTTTATTGAACATTGATAATTGTAAAAATGAAAATATATACCAAAACAGGGGACCAAGGTACCACCGCATTATTTACAGGGACACGGGTTCCCAAACACCATATTCGCATAGAAAGCTACGGCACCATTGACGAACTCAACTCGTTCTTGGGGCTGCTACGTGATCAGAAGATAGATGCCCATTCCAAAAAAACAATCGCCCTTATCCAGGAAAAGCTCTTCACAGTGGGGTCCATTCTGGCCACAGAACCCAAAAAGGATAATCGACTTAAAATTCCACGTATCAATGCCGATGATATTGCATTGTTGGAAAGGGAAATGGACAGCATGAACGAAAATCTTCCCCAGATGACACATTTTATCTTGCCGGGAGGACATACCACCGTGTCATACTGTCATATTGCCAGAACCGTATGCCGCAGAGCAGAACGTATGATTTCTTATCTGAACGAAAACGAATCGGTTCCTGAAACCTTACTGTCCTATATAAACCGCCTGTCTGACTATCTCTTTGTCTTGGCACGAAAGTTGTCAAAAGATTTGAAAGCCGATGAAGTCAAGTGGATTCCCGAGAAATTGGACCAATAAATCTGTTTTTTTAACGTTAGAGTTTTGCCAATGTCAAAATAATTTTTAAATAATGCAGTTTTTACTTGGCAAATTGGGTTTAAAAATTATTTTTGCAAAAAATTTAAAATCAAACCGTTACTATGTACTGGACATTAGAACTAGCCTCATATTTAAGTGATGCGCCTTGGCCAGCCACCAAAGACGAACTAATAGATTACGCCATCCGTACTGGAGCTCCGTTGGAAGTTGTAGAAAATTTACAGTCCATGGAGGAAGAGGGTGGTGAAATATACGAATCCATCGAGGAAATCTGGCCAGATTATCCCACCGAGGAAGACTACCTCTGGAATGAGGATGAATATTAGATTTTCAGAATAAACAAAGCACGTTAAAAAGTCTCATTTGAGGCTTTTTTTTATGTAATTTTGGCAGCCTAGCAAAAGATTTCCAGTATAATCCCATCAATGGAACAGCTTTTGCCATTCTAAAAAAAACACAATTCATGAGTTTTATAAATTCCGTACTGAAGGTTTTTGTGGGAGATAAATCGGAGAAAGATGTAAAGTCCCTACAACCTTTGGTCAAAGAAATAAAATCCTTCGAGGAACAATTGGAAGGATTGTCCCACGATGAGCTTAGACAAAAAACCACGGCCTTTAAAAGCTTGATTGCCGAAGACTGTAAAGAAATCAATGACAAAATTGCAGCTTTACAGGAAGAGGTAAACAATTCCAACGACATAGACCGCAATGAAGAAATCTACTCCGAAATAGACAAACTCAACGAGGAAGCCTATAAAATTTCGGAGACAACATTGAACAACATCCTCCCTGAAGCCTTTGCAGTGGTAAAGGAAACCGCAAAACGCTTTGCGGCCAATGAAACGCTTACGGTCACTGCTTCAGAGTTTGACCGGGCTCTTTCCGGTGACAAAGACTATGTTACTTTGGAAGGCGACACCGCCATCTGGAAAAATTCATGGGATGCCGCTGGTAAGGAAGTAACTTGGGATATGATACACTACGATGTACAGCTCATTGGAGGTATTGCACTGCATCAAGGAAAAATAGCCGAAATGCAGACCGGGGAAGGAAAAACATTGGTGGCCACTCTCCCACTTTATCTAAATGCCTTGGCCGGCAAAGGTGCCCACTTGGTAACCGTTAACGACTATCTGGCCAAAAGGGACAGTGCTTGGATGGCGCCCATTTTTGAATTCCATGGCTTATCCGTGGACTGTATAGATAAACATCAACCTAATTCTGATGGAAGACGGGCCGCTTATAATGCCGATATCACCTACGGAACCAATAATGAGTTTGGTTTTGACTACCTGCGCGACAATATGGCGCATACCCCGGGAGATTTGGTACAGCGCCCCCACCATTATGCCATTGTAGATGAGGTGGATTCCGTATTAATTGACGATGCAAGGACCCCATTGATCATATCTGGTCCCGTACCGGAAGGTGACCGTCATGAATTCAACGAATTAAAACCAAAGGTTTCGGACATCGTTCAGAAACAGCGCCAATATCTGACAGGTGTTTTGGCAGAAGCCAAGAAACTTATCGCAGCAGGTGACACCAAGGAAGGTGGGTTCCTTTTGCTACGTGTACACCGTGGACTTCCCAAAAACAAAGCGCTCATTAAATTTTTGAGTGAAGAGGGGGTAAAACAATTGTTGCAGAAGACCGAGAACTTCTACATGCAGGACAACAATCGGGAAATGCCCAAAATCGATGCCGAATTGTTGTTTGTAATCGATGAAAAAAACAACCAAATAGAGCTTACAGACAAAGGGGTCGACTATATTTCAGGAGATCAAGACAAGGATTTCTTTGTGATGCCCGACATCGGTAGTGAAATTGCCAAAATTGAAAATCAAGATCTAGAAATTGAAAAAGAGGCAGAGCTAAAAGAAGACCTTTTCAAAGATTTTGCGGTAAAGAGTGAACGCATCCACACCATGACACAGCTATTAAAAGCCTACACGCTTTTTGAAAAAGATGTGGAATACGTGGTCATGGACAACAAGGTAATGATCGTTGATGAGCAGACCGGTCGTATTATGGATGGCAGACGTTATTCCGATGGGCTTCACCAAGCCATCGAGGCCAAGGAAAATGTGAAGATCGAGGCCATGACACAGACCTTTGCAACGATTACCCTTCAGAACTATTTTAGAATGTACAACAAGCTGGCCGGTATGACTGGTACAGCGGTCACTGAAGCAGGTGAGTTTTGGGAAATCTATAAGTTGGATGTGATGGAAATACCAACCAACCGACCCATTGCCCGTGATGACAGACATGATTTGATCTATAAGACCAAGCGTGAAAAATATAATGCCATTATTGAAGAAGTTACCGGACTAGCCAACGCTGGAAGACCTGTGTTGATCGGTACTACCTCAGTGGAAATATCCGAGCTGCTTTCCAAATTGCTGAGTGTGCGCAAAATCAACCATAATGTATTGAACGCCAAACTTCACAAAAAAGAGGCGGACATTGTTGCCGAAGCTGGAAAAGCAGGCGTGGTGACCATTGCCACGAACATGGCCGGTAGAGGTACGGATATTAAACTATCCAACGAGGTGAAGGATGCCGGCGGTCTCGCCATTATTGGTACGGAGCGCCATGATTCCAGACGTGTGGATAGACAGTTGAGAGGTCGTTCCGGACGTCAGGGAGACCCAGGTAGCTCGCAGTTCTATGTTTCTCTGGAAGATAACCTGATGCGCTTGTTCGGGTCGGACAGGGTAGCCAAAATGATGGACCGAATGGGCTTGGAAGAAGGTGAGGTCATTCAACATTCCATGATGACCAAATCTATTGAACGGGCCCAGAAAAAGGTAGAGGAAAACAACTTTGGTATCCGTAAACGTCTTTTGGAATATGATGATGTTATGAATGCCCAAAGGGAAGTGGTCTACAAACGTAGAAAGCATGCCTTGCAAGGGGAACGGCTTAAGGTGGATATTGCCAACATGATCTACGATACTTGTGAGGTAATCGCAGAAACCAATAAAATGGCCGATGATTACAAAAACTTCGAGTTTGAACTGATCAAGTACTTCTCTATTACATCACCCATTAGTGAAGAGGAATTTAAGAAATTAAGCTTTCAGGAAATTGCAAATACCATTTACAAGGCTTCCTACCAGTTCTATCAACAGAAAATGGAGCGTAGTGCCCATACGGCATTCCAAGTCATCAAAAAGGTATACGAAGACCAATCCAACAATTTTGAGCGCATTGTGGTACCTTTTACCGATGGCATCAAAACCTTGAATGTGGTCACCAATTTGGAAAAAGCCTATACTACAGATGGCAAGCAATTGATCACTGATTTTGAGAAAAATATCTCATTGGCCATAATTGATGATTCCTGGAAAACGCATTTGCGAAAAATGGATGAGTTGAAGCAATCTGTCCAGTTGGCCGTACACGAACAAAAAGATCCGCTTTTGATTTATAAGTTCGAGGCATTTGAACTCTTTAAGGAAATGATAGACAAGGTGAACAAAGAAGTAATTTCATTCCTGTTTAAGGGAGAATTGCCTTCAGAAAACACTAGTCAAATCCAAGAAGCCAGAAATGTGCGAAGGCCCAAGGAAAATCTTCAAACCTCAAAAGAAGAAATTCCAAACAGTGATGAACTAGCTGCCCAGAACAGAGCTGCAGGACAGACCCAAAGGCAAAGACCACAAATTACCGAGACCATTGTGCGTGAAAAACCAAAAATTGGCAGGAACGACCGGGTCACCATTAAAAATGTGATGTCCGGGGAAAGTAAAACCTGCAAGTACAAACAAGCTGAGCCCCTTATTGAAAAGGGCGAGTGGGTTCTTGTGGAGGATTAATTTCCAAAAAAATAAAAATTTAGTTAGCGGCAGCGATTTTAGCTGCCGCTTTTGATTATATCAAAAAACATTTTAGATTTACAGCACAAACACCCCGTAACAAGCTACTTTTACTACTCCATTTTCAACCTTATCGTAGTAGAGGAAAACAACCAAGCGTAGCATATGAAGATTCCTATTAAGGACAGATATCGATTACAAGATAAAATTGATTTGATACTTAAAGTTAATTATAGCTCTTCTTTGTTCGCATTTATCCTAGGGATAATCTGCCTCTTTCTTCTAGATATTAAAGGCGTGATTCCGTATGCCTGCTTTGGTTTTGCCGTCGTAAATTTGGTAAACACACTTCTTTACAAGCAACACCAAAACCTTATCCTCACATACAATCTCACTTCGGTCTTGGCCATGATCGGCGCCACTTTGGTAACCATATATAGTGGTGGTATTCAAAGCCCGTTTGTTTTTGTACTGGCCATTGTAGTTTTTGCCGGCTATGTGACCACCAAGGTATTCGGACAGCTCTATTTGATTATTAACCTATCTGTGCTCGCCATTTTATTTCTGTATGATGTTGGGAACTTTAAGGTTACCGAAAATACCATTCCTTTGGAATCCAGGGATTGGTTTGCATTCTTGAGTGCCGTTTTTGCAGTCTATTTATTGGGCGGCGTCTTTGGTAAAAATCTCTTAAGGGCGCATCACAAATTATACAAGTCCAGAAACGAGATTCAAGAGCGCATCCAGGAGAAGGAAATTTTACTAAAAGAAGTCCACCATCGGGTCAAGAACAATCTACAGACCGTTTCCAGCCTGTTGAGTCTACAATCCCGTGCCATAGCCGATGAAAAAATCAGCAACATCATCAAAAGTAGTCAGAATAGGGTTGTATCCATGGCTATGGTACACGAAATGCTCTACAAGCGGGACGATTACCTTTCAAAAATTGAACTTAAGCCCTATGTACAAGAATTATGCGATTACCTGGTACGTTCGGTAAAAGGAAACTCCAATAGTGTCAAGGTCAATTTGGATATTGACGACAATAAGCTCAGTATAGATACCATAATTCCCCTTGGACTTATTATCAACGAAACCATTACCAACGCTCTTAAATATGGTATAACGGAAGAGCATGATGGGGAAATCCATATTTCTTTGCACAAGCTGCCCAATGATCGTTATGAGATGTTCTTGGGAGATAATGGCATTGGGTATTCCGAGGACATCAACCCCAGAACAACAAATTCGTTGGGACTTAAACTTATCTATAACCTAACACGCCAGCTAAGAGGTACCATTTCACGTGATTATGCCAAGAAAGGGACCTATTATCGTATAGAGTTTGAGGAAATTATAGAGGAATTCAACTCTGTTGATTAAACTGTTTTTTTATCTTTAGAAGATTATCATTAATCTTCATCGCATGTTAAAAAAACTACTCCTAGGAACCTTCCTTGTCTGTATTACCTTTTCAGTATCTGCCCAAGATTACTTTTTTAAGAAATTCCACCCTTTTAACGATAATGTACCCTCGCCTGAAGAGTTTTTGGGGTACGGCATTGGTGATAGGCACACGCGACACGACCTCATCGTGGCTTATTTAACCAAACTTGCTGAAGTTTCGGATAGGGCCAGCATCCACCAATACGGTCAAACACATGAAGGAAGAAAACTGGTCATGCTAACGGTTTCTTTACCAGAAAACTTGAACAACCTGGAACAATTGAAGCAAAAACACCTTCAATTTACAGACCCGTCCCAAACCCCAACCAATTATGATGAGGTCCCCATTTTCATCAATTTGGGGTACAACGTCCACGGGAATGAGCCTTCCAGCTCCGAAGCAGCTTTGTTGACAGCCTATACTTTGACCGCTTCCAACCATCCTGAAATATTGAATTACTTAAAGAACAGCGTAATTTTTATCGACCCTACCATTAATCCAGATGGAAGGGACAGGCATACCCAATGGGCCAATATGTATCAAGGCAATCCATTGGTGGCCGACCCTGCCGATGCCGAACATAACGAATACTGGCCCATGGGCCGGACCAACCACTATTGGTTTGATCTAAATAGGGACTGGTTATTGGCCATTCACCCAGAAAGTAGGGGCAAATTGACTTGGTATCATGAGTGGTACCCCAATGTAGTGACCGACTTTCATGAGATGGGTAGCCAGAGCACGTATTTTTTTGAACCGATGAAGACCAATGGCTCCCTAAACCCCATCATGCCCAAAGAAAACTACGAAGACCTCAACAATCTTTTTGGTGATTATTTCTCCAAAGCATTGGACAGTATTGGTTCTTTTTACTTCACCAAAGAAGTTTTTGATGGGACCTATCCTGGTTACGGCTCCTCCTACCCTGATCTTCAGGGCGGTTTGGGATTGTTATTTGAGCAGGCAAGCTCTAGAGGGCATAAACAAACCACCGATTTCGGGGAAATTACTTTTCCGTTCACAATCAGAAATCAATACACCTCTAGCATCACCACCGTTAAAGCAGCGGTTGAAAACAAGGCCATGCTGCGCAAATACCAACAAGATTTTTTTAAAAGTGGACTCACTAATGCTTCAAAGAGCCGAATTCAAGGATATACATTTTGGGACGATCATGACGCCAATCGTGTAAAGGCTTTTATAGATAAGCTGTTATTGCACAAGATAGATGTTTATAAATCCGGGAACAGGTTTGTGGTGCCCACACGTCAAGCGCAGTACAGAATGGTGCAGACCATGTTTGAAACCTACGGTAAATATCGGGACAGTGTTTATTATGATGCTTCAGCTTGGTCCGTGGCCAATTTCTACAATATGAAATATAGTCCAGTGAATAACCTAAACTTGGGCGAGAAAGTAACTTCCACAGATGGTCTTGTGAATTCACCGGCCGTGCAAAAATCAGAGTATGCCTATATCATCGATTATGATGATTATAATGCTGTAGCCGCGTTGCATTTTCTTCAACAAAAAGGATTGGTGCTTTCTTCTTCCTTTAAACCATTTACCATAAAAACAACCACTGGTGATAAAAAGTTCAACTATGGGGCCTTGGTTGTTCCGGTCAGTCTTCAAAAGAAAGATGCCAATACTGTGTACGAATTGGTCCAAGAGGCCCAAAAGAAATTTCAGGTTCCTGCCTATGCCATTCCTTCAGGATATAGCCTACAGGGGGTTGATTTGGGCAGCAGGTACGTCTCTCCCATTACCAAACCCACAGCAGTTATGCTTATTGGCAATGGCACACGGTCCTATGAAGCCGGAGAGGTTTGGCATTTATTGGATACCCGTGTTCATATGCCCATTACCAAGGTACCTTTGCGGAATTTCAACAGGTTGGATATGGACAAGTACAACACTTTGGTCATGATATCCGGAAACTATGATTTCTCCGAAAACCAACTTAAAAAAATCAAAGATTGGGTAAGTAAAGGCAATACTTTGATTACTATTGGAACGGCTTCCAAATGGGCTATCGATAAAAAATTGGTCAAAGAAAAATTGAGCGAACAGGAGAAAGACTCCACCGCAACTGTGGAACGTAAACCTTATGTGGACGCCCCGGAGAACATTGGCAAGGAAAGTGTGGGAGGAGCCATTTTTAAGGTAGATTTGGATGTGACCCACCCCTTGGCTTTTGGTTATAGAGACACGTCTATCCCTGTTTATAAGAACAATTCCGTGTGGTTGTCTCCAAGTAAGAATGCCTACGCAACCGTGGGCAAGTATGCCAAGAATCCACATATTGATGGCTTTATCACTTCCAAGAATATGGAAGAAAACCTTAAACCCTCTGCCTCTTTAATTGTTAGTGAGGTGGGAAGCGGTCGTGTGGTACTTTTTGCCGACAACCCCAATTTCCGGGGGTCATGGTACGGCACCAACCGTCTGTTCCTAAATGCATTGTTTTTAGGGGATAAGATTGAGGTTCCAGAATAACCAACACCAGATATCATGAAAAAAATACTTTTCCTTGTAATATCACTCCAGTTTCTCTGGGCCACAGGTCAAGAGAGCATGAGTGAAGGACCATTTTCGCAACTTATCATTAGAGGCGTAACCTTGATCAATGGCAACGGTTCACCACCAAGAGGCCCTATTGACATTGTTGTGGAAAATAATAAAATTGTAAGCATCCAAGTGGTGGGGTACCCTGGTGTTAAAATAGATGAAGCCAAAAGACCTAAGCTAAAACCCGGGGGCAAGGAGTTGGATTGCTCCGGTATGTACCTCCTTCCGGGATTTATAGATATGCATGGCCATATTGGTGGTGAAGCCCAAGGGGCAGACTCCGATTATGTGTTCAAACTTTGGATGGCACACGGCATCACCACCGTTCGGGAGCCTAGTGGTAGAGGTGTAGACTGGACACTTGACCTCAAACGGAAAAGTGAAAAGAACCAAATCATTGCCCCACGTATTTATGCCTATACTGGTTTTGGGCAACAAGGTGGAGATTTTAGCCCGCTGAATGGTTCCCCAATAAGCACACCTGAGCAAGCTCGGAAATGGGTACGCGCCAATGCCGAACGTGGAGCGGATGGCATCAAGTTCTTTGGTGCCCCTCCAGAAATCATGACCGCTGCCTTGGATGAAAACAAAAAGTTGGGGTTACGGTCCGCATGCCATCATGCCCAAACCGATGTAGCTCGATGGAACGTACTCAATTCCGCCCGGGCCGGTCTAACCACCATGGAGCATTGGTATGGTCTTCCAGAGGCTCTTTTCGAGGACAGAACCGTACAGGATTATCCGTTGGACTATAACTATCAAAATGAACAGCACCGCTTTGAGGAAGCAGGAAAACTATGGGAACAAGCTGCCAAACCGTATTCAGAACATTGGAACAAGGTCATGGATGAGCTCATCAGCTTGGATTTTACGCTGGTACCCACATTTAATATCTATGAGGCCAGTCGGGATTTACACCGAGCCAGAAGAGCCGAATGGCACGAAGACTACACCTTGCCCTCCCTTTGGGAATTCTACCAACCCAGTAAAATATCACATGGCTCCTATTGGCACGATTGGGGTACCGAACAGGAAGTGGCCTGGAAACGGAACTACAGGCTCTGGATGACCTTTATCAATGAATATAAGAACCGGGGTGGTCGTGTGGCCACAGGGTCGGATTCCGGATTTATATTCCAATTGTATGGATTTGCTTATATACGTGAAATGGAGTTGCTACGCGAGACAGGATTCCATCCTTTGGAAATCATTCGGTCTGCTACGTTGAATGGAGCGGAAGCCTTAGGTGCTTCTGATAAGATTGGCACAGTGGATGTTGGTAAGATGGCCGATTTTGTAATCCTAGCGGAAAATCCGCTACGGAACTTCAAGGTACTCTATGGTACAGGAGCCATTAAGCTGACCGAAGATAATGAAGTGGTCCGTGTGGGCGGGGTTACCTATACCGTTAAAGACGGAATCGTTTACGACGCGAAGGCACTTTTACGGGACGTAAAGAAGCAAGTACAACAAGCAAAAGAAAAATTGAACTACAACCTAAAGCAACCGGGATCAAAATAGCATCCATAAACGATTCTGGGATTAAATTAATTTTTGGCAGGATAGAAGTATATAAAATACTGACATCCTGCTTTTTTATTGGAACATTTTTTTTCGGAACGAAAAGACTATTGAGGCCATCACAAAAGCAACCCCTAGAAAAAGTGTAAATGGAATAACGATACCCACAATCATGATTATGCCAATTTAGCTCTGTCCTTTTTGGTTTTGAAAGAAAGCTCCTTTTTAACCCTAGAGTTTTTGAACTTGTACAACCTAGCAACCTCAGTTTCCTTTTTGGCTTGCTTCTGGATATCAATGTTCAATTCAACTCCTACAGTAACGGTATCAACTTTAACTTCTTTGTTAGCATCTTGTGCCATAGCTACTGTTCCGAAGAAAATTACTGCGATGATGGTTAAAATTGTTTTCATGATTTGGGTTTTTATTACAATGTAAATCTACCCTCGCATGACCCCTGGATCAGATTTCTGTCGCTAAACCCCCCTTTTTTTTCGGTGTAGAAACTTTTCTTGGATAAAGTGTTTTTTATCGTCGATGAACGATTTTGGGTCAAAAAACAGCACACCGATTCGGCGTGCATTTCATCGATCGTTTTAAAGACCGAATCTCTGCAAACCCTTGTAAACAAAGAGATTATTTGTAGGAAAAGAAATACAGAAAATAGATTTAAAGTGGTAAAAAACTTACAAATTTGATTTTTAACTCAAATACGGAAAGGCTATTGGAAAAGGTTCCAAAAACATCGATTAACACTTTTTAACACCCCTTATCGTAATAGTTGCTATCTTATCCCTACTAAGCAAAAAACAACACAAATGAAGACCATTCAGATTTCCTTTTTGACTTTACTATTATTTACATCTATAAGTTGTCAGTCCAAGACCAAAAACAACAAACAGGAAATGGGCCAAAAAGAACAGAAAGAGACTCTAAAACAAATGGCCCCATCGAATGAAGAACTTCAAAAGTATGAGACAGCTTATTTTGCCAGTGGTTGTTTTTGGTGTGTTGAAGCCATTTTTGAAAGCGTAAAGGGGGTTAAAGAGGTTTATTCAGGTTATTCGGGCGGAAAGAAAAAGAACCCAACATACGAACAAGTGGGATACGGCCGTACAGATCATGCAGAAGCCGTTGAAGTATATTACGATCCCAATGTTATCTCATTTCCCCAATTGGTACAGGTCTTCTTTGGGTCCCATGATCCTACCACCCTAAATCGTCAAGGGCCGGACCGTGGTGCTCAATACCGGTCCATCGCCTTTTATAAAGATGACACTCAAAAGAAAACCATTGAAGATTACATTGCCAAATTGGAAGCTGCCAATGTATTTGGAAAACCCATTGTTACCCAAGTAAAGCCCTTTGAAAAATTCTACATGGCCGAGGAATACCATCAAGACTACGAGAAAAAGCATCCCAACAATCCGTACATCCAACAAGTATCCATTCCTAGGTTAAATAAGTTTAAGGCCAAATTTGGATCTTATTTAAAGGAAGACACCCATTAATTCGGGTTTATAAAAAACATTTGTGATTACATCCAGAAAAGCAACTAGGAAAGAAGCGTTGCGCGTTTTCTGGAGCTTGGGGAGAAAAGGAAGCTTTATTGCTTCAGGACAACATCACTATATCTGGAGTTGATATTTATGGATTTATTGTCTGTTTGATTGATATAGTACCCTTTGTGTACTTGGGTAGCATGATTTTTGGAAGTTTCCAATACCATGGACTTTGGATAGGTAAATTCTGAGGCTGTTTCATTCACATAAATTGAAAACGCCACCGAAGGTAATTTAAACGCTACTTCCCCATTCTCCACGGAAACATCAATAGTACTGAAACTATCGGTCACAGTATCAATACTCAAAGCCCCTAAAGTACTGTTCACCAAAGCCTTTCCTTTTAATTTTCCAATAAACACATTGGATGACACGGAATTCAATTTCAACTCCTTTACTTCATTCAGGTTTACGTTATCGGCAAAATCGGTCTGTAGCTGGCCATAGTTCCACTGCTGTACCACAATGGGGGAATACGAAGCCTTTATACTGGTCTTACTGCCATCGATGGTAGAAGCAAGCAAGCTTGCGTAGGACAAGCTTGCGTTAATGTTCTTTGTATTGGCGGCCAATTTCACCTCACCGTGCCGCACATCCATTTTAAGTTTAATGTACTTGGGCATTTTGATCTTGATACGCTTTTTCACCTTGTATTCCTTATGTTTTCCATCCTCCGAGGAATAATAAAATACATTGGGACCATCTTTATGAATACGGAATACCCTTTCATGCTCGCGCTTCATCTCTTCCTGCTGGCTTCTTGCTTCCTCTCTCTGCGCCTTCACCTCTTCCCTAACTTCCTTTCGCATTTGTTCGCGCTCCTCCATGAGCTGCTTACGGTCCTCTTGCATCTGCTTTCTCATTTCCTCCCTTTCCTTGGCCCGATCTTTCAATTGATCGCTCCATTCCTCAAAACGCTTTTTGTACTTCTTGTCAAAATTTTTATCAAAGTTCTTCTTCCACTCATTTAAATATTTGTCCCCATCTTTTTTATAAGCATCATAATCAAACTCCATAAAGGGCATGGGCGGCATTGGGGGCAATTCGGGAATAACAACTATCTCTGGAATTTCGGGAATCTCTGGAATCACTGGAATTTCAATATCTGCCATGATATGCTCCACAGAGGGCACATCAGGAAAAACAAAATCAAAATTACTGTTGAAATCGTACACCATGGGACCAAAACGGTTTCCTTGGGTGCGAACTTCAATTTCCTTGCTATTGCCCATGATCTTGATCAGATCTTTCTCAAAATACGATGTTGCCTCCTCGTCAGTGGCCCCTTCCAGTTCCACCACGGCAGTTACTTCCACTTGGTCTTTGTCCCACGTTTCAAACTCAATGTCTGCATAACTGGTATTCAGGTTGATGACGGCCTCCTTGTCAACATTGAAGGTCTCCTTGTACGTTTTTGATTTCTCCTGTGCCTGGATAGCGGTACCCGCCACCACAAAGAGCATCAGGCTAAACCATATTTGATGATTCCTGTTCATTTTTTGATGATTTTAATTGATTTAACTTTGATTTTAATCGTTGTAACAACTGCAATCGCAATTGAAGGTTTTTTACCAAGGCACCAATGGTCTGGTCATTGGGACCTATTTCGTTAAGCTCTACGTTAAGTCGGCGGTATTCCGCATCCAGTTCGGCCAATCGCGCCATATAGCTGTCCAGTACTTCCTTATTCTCCGGGTTGGACTCCAAATCTGAAAGTTGCAGATTAATATTGGTGAGATAATAATTCTCTACTTTCTGCAAATCTGGGGACAAATCACCCAAAGAAAGGGTTTGCTGGATCTTGGTCTCATTCCCAACCACTTGGTCTATAACTGGGGATATTTTTTGCTCCCCGGATAAAAAGTAAACGGTAACTCCCAAAATAACCACAACCGAAGCGGCAATTCGCATCCAAAAAATCTGGGGAGTCCTATTTTTGATGGGGTCCGGAAGCTCTTTCTCCAATTTGGATAAAAACCGAGCCTCGTGCCCTTCTTTCATGCTGTGTGTCCTTTCCCGCTCTTTGGCGAACATTTCTTTAAGATCCTGTGCCATAAGCTATATCTTTTAATGTTTCTTTCAATTGTGCCTTACCTCTCAATAGTCGGGTACGTGAGGCCGATTCAGAGATTTCCAATATCTCTGCTATTTCCCCATGATCATAGCCTTCCACTAAATAAAGCTGCACCACATATTGGTACTTTGCTGGCAATTCCTCAATAGCCTTTTTTACCTCTTCCATGGATATTCCTCCATCTACCTTCCAATCATCCGTTTCAGCTACCTGTAAATAATTCTCATTTAGTTCAATGGTTCTTTGGTGCTTCGATTTCAAAAAATCTATACTCCCATTCACCACTATCCGTTTTAACCATGCCCCAAACGTAACCTCGCCTTTATACTGATCAATACGCTGAAAAGCTTTGATAAAGGATTCTTGGAGGACATCCTCGGCATCATCCGGGTTTTTTAAAAAGCGCATGGCCACTCCGTACATACCATTGCAATATTGGCGGTACAGTTTTACTTGCGCCTTGCGGTCGTTGGCCTTGCATCTTTCAACCAGATCAATTTGAAACACGGTCGGTTTTATGTTGGGTTAATTTGTTGTTCTATGTAAGGACGATGGAAAAAAAACAACGTTGCAAAATAGTTCTCTTTTTGCAGTTTTTTAACAAAAAATCCCGTTGAAGGTTCAACGGGATTTATTTTAACGACATGTATTTCAATCTTTTATTCGTCCATAAGAAGATTCAAGTGTACAGTAATATTGTCCCGCGTGGCCTTGCTATATGGGCAAATTTCATGGGCGGCATTGATCAACGTCTCCCCCATATTCTTATCAACCGTAGGCAGGTAAGCATCTAAGGTTGCTTCCAAGTAAAAACCATCCTCCTCTTTGTTGAACTCAATAGTGGCCGTAACACTGAAATCCCCCAAATCGTCAATATGGTGTTCCTTGGCAACAGCTTGTAAAGCACCTGCAAAGCAGGTAGAATAAGCTGCGGCAAAAAGTTCCTCTGGATTGGTGGATTTTGAATCAGGTTTTCCCTTGGAATTGGGCATACTGATGTCAAAATCGATTACCCCATCCTCACTCTGTACATGCCCGGAACGTCCTCCCGTATTGGTAGCCTTACTCTCAAAAATAGTTTTCATCTGTAAATTAGGTGTTAAGTTCTTAAAAATCGGACTAGTCAATCTACTATCCAATATTCAACATGAGAAGTTACCATTTGTAGATGGATGTCCCTAATTACAGTTATTAAATTTGTGTGAAATAGTGCTTATTCCCTCCATTTAAAAGTAGTGGTCACAATCATTTGTAATACAGTATAACCCATAAAAACTTTATACCTTAGTGGTAGGACTCCATTAAAAGATATCTTGGCCAACAAAAAAAATACAACTTCCGGTACCATTTCCAAAATTCAGGAACTACGGAAACAGGAAATTTCCGTGGATACCTTGACCAAAGGCATCTTTGAAGGAAACAAGGCCCTATTGGCCAAGGCCATTACTTTGTTGGAAAGCACCAATCCTGAGCATTTTGAAAAGGCCAATGCTGTAATCGAGAAATGTCTTTCCCGACCAAATTCCAGTATCCGTTTAGGGATTACTGGTGTTCCAGGAGTAGGAAAAAGCTCCTTCATTGAAGCATTGGGTGCCCTCCTGACCTCAAAAGGAAAAAAGGTGGCTGTTCTGGCGGTAGACCCCACAAGTTCCTTGAGTAAAGGCAGTATTCTTGGGGATAAAACTCGCATGCAGTCCCTTTCAAAAGACCCCAATGCCTTTATCAGGCCCTCTCCTTCCGGAAGCTCTTTGGGCGGAGTGGCCCAAAAGACCAGGGAAAGTATCATTTTGTGCGAAGCTGCGGGGTACGATGTCATTTTAGTGGAAACCGTTGGTGTGGGGCAAAGTGAAATTGCGGTACACAGCATGGTAGATTTCTTTTTGCTCTTGAAACTATCCGGAGCGGGCGATGAATTGCAGGGCATTAAAAGGGGCATCATGGAAATGGCCGATGCCATTGCCATCAACAAGGCCGATGGTGACAATTTGGAGCGGGCCAACTTGGCCGCAGCAGAATTTTCAAGGGCCCTTCACCTCTACCCACCTAAAGCAAACGGATGGATACCCAAAGTTTTAAAATGCTCAGCCATAGAAAATATGGGCATTCAAGAGATTTGGGATATGGTTAAGGATTTTGTAGAACAGAATAAGAAAAATGGTCATTTTGAAGAAAACAGAAAACTTCAGAACAAAAACTGGTTCCTTCAAACCGTAGACGAACAAATCAAGCAGTATTTTTATCAAAAAGCATCGTTCAAAAAAGCTCAGGACAAAATGTTGAAGGCTATTGAGGAAAACAAAATATCCCCCTTTTATGCCGCAAAAAATCTGTTGGCAGATATAACCAAGTAACTTTAAATAAAAGCAATAAATTTGCACAGATTTCAAAACGAATGAGCACCGTCACCGATTCCCTTTTATCCATAGTGGTCCCCTTGTACAATGAAGAGGACAATGTGGCCCTTCTCACCCAAAAGATCCATGAAAGTCTTGAAGGGTACAACTATCAAATTGTATATGTGGACGATTTTTCAACCGACAAGACCCGCCAAAAGGTCAAGGAAATGGATGACCGCAAAGTCCATTTGATAGAGTTGAAAAAGAACTATGGACAAAGTTTGGCCTTGGCCGCCGGACTTGATTACGCTGAAGGGGAATACATCATTACCATGGATGGAGACCTTCAAAATGACCCTTCCGACATTCCCCAAATGCTGGAATATGCTGTAAGCGGGGAATATGATGTTGTCACGGGCATCCGTCAGAAAAGAAAGGATTCCCTCATTAAAAAGATTCCCTCCAAGATAGCCAACTTCTTGGTGCGAAGGGTGACCAAACTCGATATCAAAGACAATGGCTGTGCCCTCAAAGTCTTTACCAAGGATATTGCCAAAGGACTCAACCTCTATGGTGAAATGCACCGTTTTATTACACTGTTGGCGCATTTGGAGGGCGCCCAGATTAAGCAAGTGCCTGTAAAGCACCATGCCCGCCATGCCGGGGTTTCCAAATATGGACTGGAACGGGTGTTCAAGGTGGTGGCCGATATGATGCTATTGCTATTCATCCGAAAATATTTTCAGCGACCCATTCACCTTTTTGGAATTTTTGGGGTATTGCTCATCATTCTAGGCATTTTTATAAATATCTACTTGCTGGTTGTAAAACTCGGCTTTGGTCAAGACATTGGCAGTAGGCCTTTGCTCATTTTTGGGGTCATGTTCATTTTGGGGGGCATACAACTCTTCACGATTGGTATTGTGATGGAGTTGTTGATTCGCACCTATTACGAATCCCAACAGAAACGACCTTATCGCATCAAAAAAATCTCTATAGGTGACGGAAAAACTGCGTAAGAAGCTCATTACGGCACTGAAAATCATCATCAGTACGGTATTGATTTATTTTATTTTCACCAAAATAGAACTCAAGGATGTATTACAGACCCTAAAAAAGAGTGACCCTCTATTTTTGATTTTGGGCATCCTACTGTTTATCCTTTCAAAAGTGTTGGCTGCTTTTAGACTTAACCTTTATTTTCATGGGATTGGGGCAAAAATCACACAATTGGCCAACCTAAAACTATATCTATTGGGCATGTTCTATAACCTGTTCCTCCCTGGTGGAATTGGCGGTGATGCCTACAAAGGCTACGTGGTCCAAAAAGAATATAAGCCCGGGACAAAGAAAGTGGTCTCGGTTTTATTGGTAGACCGTTTGAGTGGCATGCTGCTACTGTTTGTTTATGCCTGTACCTTGGCGCTCCTATCTTCCAGTGCTTTTTTTAATGGATTGAACGGACTTGTTGCTCTGGCCATTCCTGTAAGTGTCGTGGTCTTTTGGTGGGTAAACAAACGCTTTTTCATTTCTGGATTTCCAGTATTTTGGAAATCCTTGGGCTATTCGGCCTTGGTGCAACTGGCCCAGTTGGTTTGTGTGCTATGTATTCTGAAATCATTGTCCATTGGATTGGATGTTGTGGAATACCTTTTTGTCTTCTTGGTTTCTTCTATTGTATCCGTGATTCCATTGACCATTGGTGGTATCGGAAGTAGGGAGGTCACCTTTTTGTATGGAGCCGAATGGTTGGGATTGAATGTCAACACATCCATTGGTATAAGTTTTACCTTTTTCTTGATTACTGCCTTGGTCTCTCTTTTGGGTGCTTTTTATCACTTCAAAAAACCACTATTGGAAACGACATCTTAATCCACATGCACCAAATGCATTCGGTTCAGTTTCTGTTGACGGGTATTGGGATTCAAGAACTTCATCTGCAAACGTGTAATCCGGAATTGGTCCACTGTAATTTGCTGACTCCAATCTAATCCATCTCGCTGCATTTTTTCAAGCTCGGCATCCGTGGCATATACCCAAACATCGCTCATATCCATCAATTCCGTTAAGGTGGTAATATTGACAGGGTTCTTATTATAAAAATCCAAGGCCCAGGTATGTCCTTCCGAAATCTTGTAAATCTTATCCACAGGAATGTTGTCCTCCGCAACTTTCCCTGCCATGGTTGAGCCTGCCTGGTATTGAAGAAGACGGGGATAAAAATGGGTGTTGAGCAGTCCATTCAGCAATAATGAGCTACAAACCGAAATGGTTAAAACTTTTAGATAAGGTGCCTCTCGTTTCAAACAATAGTAGACAACGCCTGAAAATGCTGCCAATAAGACCAAATACCCGTACCAATGCTCTAACTTGAACACATAAAAGCAGACCGAAACGGTAAAAACGAAAACCAAACTCAAGATGAAGTACTGTACTATCACCAATACTTTAGCCACCTTTTCCTTTTGTTCATGACGGATTCTATAGAGATATCCTGCTGAAAGCACCGCATACAATGGAATGAGTATGTTCATGTAATGCGGCAGCTTAAACTGCGCAAAACTTATTAGAAAGAAAAGAATGGAGATGCTGCCAAAAGTCAGGAACTCCAATTGGGGCCTGTAGGCAAACTTGATTTCCCAAAATGTTTTGAGTTTCGTCCAATAGGCTATCAAGGCCAAAACGGTCCATGGTAGAAATACCCATAAAAAAGTATGGAAGAAGAAAAAGAAATCGCTGCTGTTTTTGCCTACCCCCTCGCCGCTCATACGTTCAAAGCTCTGTTCCCAAAAAATAAAAAAGATACCGCTGCGATGGTCTTTCCCTCGAATAATTTTCTCAGGGTGCAAATCAAATTGGTGATAGTAGGCATAGAGCATGGGAGCTATAGCCAAACCAAAAACCACTAAAGCCACCAACACCTTCCAGTTGATCAATCGCATCCATTTTCGGGTATAAGCCAAGTGGCAAAGCACCGAAACCCCAATGACCACAAGTGCAATCTGGCCCTTGGTTGAAAAAGCCATCCCAGCTCCAAAAGCACCCAGTATAATACCCTTAAGGGTATTTTTCTCAATGTACGTGACCAACTGCCAAATGGAAAAAATGGCAAAGCCGGTCAAAACTGCATCGGTACGCACATCGATGTTGGCCAATACAATGGTCTGTGCTGTCATAAAAATCAGGGCGGCGAATCTACCCACATCCTTGTTGTATAGCAATTTCCCCAAGCCATGACAGCTATAGGCCCCCAGCAGGGTCGCCAAAATACCCGGAATCCGGTAGGCCCAATCGTGTATCCCAAAAATTTTATAGGAAAGTGCCGCCAACCAGTAGTGCATGTGCGGTTTGTCCAAGTATTCCTCGGGTCCCTTGAAGAGGCTCAAAAAATCATTTTCTTGAACCATTCGCATGGCCATAACGGCAAACTGTGCGGAATCGTTCTCGAAAAGGGTCACGAACATTCCAGCGATATAGACCAGAACTATCAGAGTGAGTAAAAACCAGTATCTGGCCGTTGAAATCATTTCCCAGTTTTTTGGAATGCAAATATAGCCAACTTGGCAAACAACCATCCGAACAACAGGCCTACAATGGCCCCTGTGAGCACATCCAAGGGGAAATGTACCCCAATGTAAATTCGGCTATAAGCCACCAAACAGGCCCATATCATAAGGAAGAATCCCATGTATCTCACCTTCCCACAGAACAGGACCATGAAAAAAGTGGCTGGCCCAAAAGAATTGGCGGCATGGGCAGAAAAATAACCAAACTTCCCTCCACAATAGCTTTTCACCAAGCGCATGATTCCACTGATCTCCGGATCGTGGCAAGGTCGTAATCGGCCGACACCGTATTTGAAAAAATTGGATAGTTGGTCTGAACAGGTAATCAACAGGGCCACACTCACCAGAATGATGCCGGTCTTTTTCCATCCAAAATTTTTATAGGAAAGATAAAGCAGCAGTACATACAGGGGGAATGAATTCCTGGTCTTGGTCATGAACATCCAAAACCCGTCCCAAGTCGGGGTCCCCAATCCGTTGAGGAAGAGAAAAAGGTCTTTATCGTATTGCAGCAGTTGGTCCAGCATCTACTCGTCGTATCGGGAAACTTCGCGATCATAGAATGCCGTGGCTGCCTCAATAAGGCCCTCCGCCTCGTCGGCGAGTTCTGCCTCATCCTCTTTGGAGAATTCCTCCATCCATTCTACTTCATCATTTTCCAGGTTGATAATGAACCGTGGATACTCGGTATGGACGATAAATATCGCATCGGGATGATCCGTGTTGTCCGCTAAAAGAAATTTGGGCAGTTCCATATGTTTTTGATTTAAATCCGGTCAATAAAATCCGAATCAGTCCTGTATCAATTTTTTGGTCAAATAGATGAATCGAATATACAACAATACCGCCGAAGCTGTAAGCCCGGACAGCAATCCTATCCAAATACCGGTACTTTTAAAATGGGTGTGCAGACCCAAGTAGTAGCAAATGGGAAATCCGATCAACCAATAGGCTACAAACGTGATCAAGGTAGGAATCTTTACGTCTTGCAGTCCTCTTAAAGCACCCAAGACCACGACCTGTAAACCATCCGAAATTTGAAAAAATGCGGCTACCAACAACAACTTGGCAGCAATAATAATTACTTCGGTATTGTCCATTTGGTTGACAAGGTCGTCCACATCCAAATAAATGGTAGGGAACCAATGTCTCCCGATTAAAAAGAGAGCGGCAAAAACAATTTCCAACAATAGGGTGAGGAAAAAAATGGATTCGGCAATTCTTTTGAGTTCCTTAAAGTTTTGCAGTCCCTTTTGATTGCCCACACGGACCATGGCCGCCACACTGAGTCCCATTCCCACCATAAAGGTCATACTGCTCAAGTTCAATGCTATTTGATTGGCTGCTTGGGCATTTTTGCCCAACACCCCACTCAACCAAATGGCAGCGGTAAATATGGCCACTTCAAAAAACATCTGCATAGCCGAAGGAAATCCAAGGCTAATGATCTTGTTCATCACCTTCTTCTCTATCACCTTAAAGTTGAACCTGGTCACGTAGGGTTGAAACTTCTCCTTCCTTTTCAAAAGAAACCAGATGTACCCCACCATGATAAATCGTGAGGCCAAGGTACCAATCGCCGCTCCAACGATTCCCAACTTTGGAAATCCAAATGAACCAAAAATCAATAGGTAATTCAGTGAGATATTCACCACATTGGCCAAAATGGTGGCATACATGGGGTATTTGGTCTGTGACAATCCTTCCGAGAATTGCTTAAACGCCTGAAACATGACCAAGGGAACCAAAGAGAAGGCCACCAACTCCAAATAGGGTATGGCCAATTCCACCACTTCCGGGGGTTGCTGCATGGAATGTAACAGGGGCTTACAAAGCAAAATGATACCAAAGAGGGACAGTCCCAACAAGGTGCACAGGACCAATCCGTGTTTGAGGGCACTTTTCCCATCTGCTTGATTTTTGGCTCCATCGGCCTCAGCCACCAAGGGAGTAATCGCTGTTGAAAAACCAATACCCAAGGACATGGCTATGAACACAAAACTATTGCCCAATGATACCGCTGCAAGCTCTGCAGTTCCCAGTTGGCCTACCATGATATTGTCAGCAAAAGCTACAAACGTATGGCCCAGCATCCCCAAAATTACAGGGTAAGAGAGCTTAAGGTTGTATGCAAATTCCTTGGTATACCGTTGAAACATGGCCATGACAATTGGAACCGACAAATATAGAACCTTTGGTACGGTTGACCGAATTAAAAAAATGATAAATCTCTAGAAAAAGCTTCTAAAATGCTTCTTCCAAAATGGATTGCATCTCTGGGAAATTCTCATCGGTATCGCCATACTTCTGGCGTTCTTCCACTATGGCTTTTTTCATTTCCGAAATAATATCGCCATACTTTGGATCTGCGTAAGCATTGTGGAGTTCCTTGGGGTCGTTTTCCAAATCATAGAATTCCCATTGTGGGTCTGTGGCTTCGGACGAAGCTCCGCTTCGCTCCAATCCCTGTCCGTAGAAAAATGCCAATTTGTATCGATGGTTCCTTACCCCAAAGTGAGCAGGTCTTTTAGGTTCATGTAACCAATAGCGGTAATACATTTGCTTTCTCCAATCGGCGGGAGTGTTTCCGTTTAGGATTTCCCGAAAACTTCTCCCTTGCATGTAAGACGGTTTTTCTATTCCTGCATAGTCTGCCATCAATGCTGGAAAATCAATATTTAGAATGATATCATCTATACGCTGCCCACCTTTGATTTCCTTGGGATAGCGGATTACGAAGGGCATTCTTAGGGATTCCTCGTAGATCAAACGTTTATCAAAAAAGCCATGTTCGCCCAGAAAATAGCCTTGATCTGCGGTATAAACTACCACGGTGTTATCGGCCAGACCTTCTTCTTCCAAGAAATCAAGCAGTCTACCTATATTATCATCAATGGCAGCACCACTACGCATAAAATCCTTAACCAATTTTTGGTAGATTTTTTTACGTTTCTGAACACTGTCCAAGCCATCCAAGGGGTAAGGTAACCCCGGATAATAGGTCCAAAACTCATCCGGCCTTTCGGTTGCGGCTTGCCAACGGTCGGCCAAGCGCTCCAAAATTTGTCCATTGAATGTCCTTCCAGTGCTTTCAGGGCCAAAATCCAGTAAAGATTCGGGCTCTGGGATTTCTTCATCCACATACAAATCTGCAAATCGTTCCGGATAATCAAAAGGCTCATGTGTGGCCTTAAAATGGGTGAACATTAAAAAAGGTTTGTCCTTGTTTCTGTTCTTCAAATGTTCAATGGTTAAATCGGTGATGACATCTGTGGAAAAGCCTTCGTATTGTTTCCCTTGGGTGCCATCAGCACCATCTACCCAATTATCTTTGGTTTTCAAGATTGGATTCACATAAACTCCTTGTCCCGGCAAAACCTCAAAATGGTCAAAGCCTTCGGGCTGTCTAAACAAATGCCACTTGCCTATCACCGCGGTTTGATACCCGGCCTCACCAAACGTTTTTGCCACATTGGGATGTCCTACCGGAAGCGGTTCGCGCAAAGTGTACACTTGATTTACATTACTATATTGACCTGTAAGAATGGTAGCCCTACTAGGACTACAGATAGAATTGGTACAAAAAGCATTATTAAGAACAGCCCCTTCATTAGCCAATCGTTGAATATTCTTGTTCTGCACATACTCTTCCAAAATACCCCCATAAATCCCCCAGGCTTGTGAGGTATGGTCATCGGAAAGAATGAAGAGGATGTTGGGTTTTTCCTCCACTTTGGGCTCTTCTTTGGTCTTGCAGCTCCATGCCACTGCCATCAGCAGGGAAAGTATTGCAATTTTTTGTAAACGGTTGGTCTGTATCATATTCATTGTGGTTTATCTATTTTCTTAGCCTCTTCCCAAAATACATCCATCTCGGCCAAGGTCATTTCTTTCAGGGTCTTTCCCTTTTCTTTGGCTTTCCCCTCTAAAAATTGAAAGCGATTTATAAACTTTTTATTGGTCCGCTCCAGGGCATTCTCGGGATTCACTCCCAAAAATCGGGCGTAATTGACCATAGAAAAAAACACGTCCCCAAATTCGGATTCCATTTGGTCAGTATTGTTGGATTTAATTTCTTCCTGTAATTCACCCAATTCTTCCTGTAGTTTTTCAAACACCTGTTCCGGTTGCTCCCAATCAAACCCCACCCCGGCCACTTTTTCTTGAATCCTATTGGCCTTGACCAAAGCCGGAAGGCTCTTGGGGACCCCTTCAAGCACACTTTTTTTTCCTTCCTTGAGTTTGATGTTCTCCCAATTCTGTTTCACCTCTTCTTCATTCTCAACAATTACGTCGCCATAGATATGAGGATGGCGGTTGATCAACTTCTCGCAGATACCATTGGCCACATCGGCAATGTCAAAGTTTTGGGTTTCCGAACCTATTTTGGCATAAAACACAATATGCAACAACAAATCGCCCAATTCCTTTTTGACTTCTTCCAGGTCATTGTCCAAAATGGCATCACCCAACTCATAGGTTTCTTCTATAGTGAGATGGCGCAAGGTTTGCATGGTTTGCTTTTTATCCCATGGACATTGGGCCCTCAACTCATCCATAATGGTCAAAAGACGATCAAAAGCGGCCAACTGTTCAGTTCTCGTATTCATGCATTGGGTTTTGTCCAAAAATACAAAGACATGAAAAAGGCGCACCTCGAATTGTTGGCATATTTATAAAGACTTTCCCTTATTTTTCAACATTCATCAAAATAGTTGCGAAAAACATAAGGGGGTGCTAGGGTGAAAATCGTATTTTTGAAAAAATGGCAAGCATGAAACCAATATTCTTGCTCGGAACTTTTTTCCTATCCGTAGCAATATCGGCACAAGAGATCATCAAACTGCCCAAAGATGGTAATCCTCCCGTGGAATGGAGCTCTCCTGAATCGGAATACTTCTCAGAAATTTGGCAAGCTCATGTTACCACCAACGTATCTGAACCCACCATGCAGGTGTTCCGACCCAGAGAGGGAACCAATACCGGAACTGCGGTAATTGTGGCTCCTGGAGGTGGATTGTATGCCTTGAGCACCACCACCGAAGGTAGCCAAGTGGCCCAATGGCTTAACGAGAAAGGTATCACTGCTTTTGTTTTAAAGTATAGATTGGTTCCCACCGGCAACGATGGTGTTGCCGAAATCGAAGAGCTTTCAAACAGTGACCCCGATAAAATTGGGATTGAAGCTGGAAAGGTACTCCCCTATTCTATTCAAGATGGCCTGAATGCCATAAAATATGTTCGTGAAAATGCTGCCGATTATGGTATTGACCCCGATAAGATTGGTTTTATGGGATTTTCTGCCGGAGGAGCCGTAACGGTTGGCGTGGGATACAACTACACCCCTGAAAGCAAACCCAATTTTCTGGTTCCCGTATACTATTGGTCTTATGTAATACCGGTTCAAGAACCCAAGACAGACGCCCCTCCCATGTTTCTTATTTGCGCCACGGACGACCCTCTGGGATTGGCCACAGGGAGCATAGAACTATATTCCTCATGGTACAAAGCGGGGAAACCAGTTGCACTGCACCTGTACAGCAAAGGAGGTCATGGCTTTGGAATGCGGAAACAAGGACTTCCCTCCGATACTTGGATCGAACGGTTTTACGAATGGAGCCTTGCCCAAAATCTTGTCAGCACTAATTAAATCACTCCAATGAATAAATTACTCCTACCAATATTATTACTCCCCTTTTTACCGCATGCCCAAGACATCCAACGCTATCAAAAAGAAGTGGAAACAATCCAGAAAAACAATGATTCCATTTGGGATGCCACAAAACCCACCTTGGTCTTCACAGGCAGTTCCAGCGTACGCATGTGGAAAGATGTACAACAACGGTTTCCCGATTATCAAATTCTAAACAACGGATTTGGCGGCTCTGAATTTTCCGATCTTCAACACTATTTGGATGAGTTAATATTGGATTATGAGCCTGTAAAGGTGTTCATTTATGAAGGAGACAACGATATCAGTGCCAAAAAAAGACCAAGGGCCATCCTAAAACTCTCGGAGGAAATCCTGCATACCCTACAACAGGAGAGGCCCCAAATGGAAATTGTGTTGATTTCGGCCAAGCCGAGCATTTCCCGGTGGCATTTGAGACGTAAGTACAAACGTTTGAACAGAAAACTCAGCAGATTGGCCGCAAAGACCGATGGTGTTGAATTTGTGGATGTATGGACTCCTATGCTAAACCACAGAAAAGTAATGGATGACATCTTCATTGAAGATGGATTGCACATGAACAAAAAGGGGTACGACATTTGGCAGCAAACCCTCAAAGATTATATCAACCTTAATACAAACCCTAACTAATTATGATATCCAGAATTTCAGTAGCTTTTTTGGTATTGATTGCCATGGCCGCCTGCCAGCCGGCCAAGCCAGAAATCAATTTTCCAAAGACCGATTTGGGGGCCGCCCCTTTAATTCCGAAACCTGTAAAAACAGTTGCAACGCATAGCGCTTTTGGATTGGACCAAAATACGGCCATTTATACTTCTACAACAGATCCAAAACTTGAAAAAGTAGGCCAGTTCCTTTCCGAAAAAATTAAATGGTCCACTGGATTGGATCTTGCCGTAAATTCCTCGGATGATTCAAAATCCGTGGAACGGTTTATCTATATCAATTTGACCGATGATACCAGCTTGGAAACGGAGGAGTCCTATCAATTGGACATTAAAAAAGATTCCATTTTGTTGAATGCCAAAACCGCGGCAGGAGCTTTTAGGGGAATTCAGACCCTTCGACAGCTCATCCCTGAAAAAAGTAACGATACCCTGACGGACCATGCCCTTTGGCCCATCCCTTCGGGACAAATTATGGACAGTCCAAAGTTTGAATACCGAGGCGCCATGTTGGATGTGGCCAGACACTTCTTCACTTTGGACGAAGTAAAGAAATACCTTGACATTTTGGCCTATTACAAGTACAACACCCTACACTTGCACCTGACCGATGACCAAGGATGGCGTTTGGAAATCAAATCTTGGCCCAAATTGACCGAAGTGGGTGGCGAATTTGAAGTCGGTGGCGGTAAAGGCGGTTTTTATACCCAAGAAGAGTATAAGGAGCTTGTTGCCTATGCCGCAGATAGACACATCACCGTAGTTCCCGAAGTGGATATGCCCGGACACACCAATGCCGCATCGGTAAGCTATCCGTTCTTGAACGGTAACGGAAAACCTTTGAAAACCTACACTGGGACCCAAGTGGGCTTTAGCACTTTTGATGCCCAAAAAGATACCGTGTATAGTTTTCTGGATGATGTAATCGGTGAGATTGTTGAACTGACCCCTGGCCCATACTTCCACATGGGAGGTGATGAAAGCCATGTTACCAAGAAAAGTGATTACATCCTCTTCGTGGAAAAGGTAGAGAAAATCATCCAAAAACACGGCAAACAAATGGTGGGATGGAACGAAGTGGCCCAAGCTGACATTAGCTCTTCCAGTGTGCTTCAACTTTGGAACGAGGCAAAATATGCCACCAAGGCCGCACAAGATGGTTCCAAAATCATTCTATCCCCAGCGGAAAAAGCCTATTTGGATATGCAGTATGATTCACTTTCCAAATTTGGATTGCACTGGGCCGCGTATATTCCTGTTGATGAAGCTTACAACTGGAATCCCGAAACTTATATTGAAGGGTTGCCCAGGGAAAGCATTTTGGGTATTGAAGCACCACTTTGGTCAGAGACCATAAGCAATAGTACCGAAATGGAGTACTTGGCCTTTCCACGAGCCATTGGATACGCCGAATTGGGCTGGTCCCCCGCAGAGCACTGCAATTGGGAAGACTACAGACAACGCTTGGCACAACAGGTAGCGTACCTCAACAAGAAACAAGTAGCATATTATCCCACCAAATTGGTGGATTGGAAAGAGGAATAATTATTCTTCTTCACTGGAGGCGACGGCGGATTCTTCCCCTTCGCCTTCAGTTTTTTCTTCCACGAAGTCCGTGATATTGTTATCGGTAAGAAGATTGTACCACTGGATAATTTTCTTGATGTCACTGGCATACACCCTATCTTCATCATAGTTGGGTAGTACACTGAAGAAATATTCTTCTAAATCTATTTTGTCCGCCTTATGGCTTATGGAGGTTTTGTTCCCCCCTTCTTTTTCCTTGATTTTTTGGAAGACTTCCTTCAAAGGCACTTCTTCCTCCAAAGTGTAGATGGCAATTTCGGACAAAACGCTCACATTGCTTCGCATACCAACGGTGATGCGTTTGCCGTCCAAAAGGGATTCACCCACAAAACCGCTTCTGGTCTGTGTCAGTAATTTGTAAAGTCCAGGTTTACCACCTATAGATAAAATCTTGTCCAATGCCATTCAAAATAAATTTATGCGCGCAAAAATATGTTTTTATCGCAAATGCTGACTTTTTTAACGTCCTTTTTTGATATTGGGAAATCGCATCTTGTAGTCCACGTTGATCTTTCCCTTGGAAATTTTGTCCAAGCGGTTTTTCAACAGACGCTTTTTAAGGGATGAAAGCTTATCGGTGAACAAGACCCCTTCTATGTGGTCATATTCATGCTGAATTACCCTTGCCAATAGTCCATCATAGGTTTCGGTATGGTGCTCAAAGTTCTCATCAAGGTAACTAACGGTAATCTCAGGTTTACGTTTTACATCTTCCCGAATATCTGGAATGCTCAGACAACCTTCATTAAAATCCCATTCGCTCCCTGTTTCGTCCTCAATCTTTGCATTAATAAAGACTTTTTTGAAATCCTTCAACTGTTCCTGCTCTGCTTCACTAAGGTCTTCATCATCTGAAAAAGGACTTGTATCAACCAAAAACAAACGAATAGGCAACCCTATCTGCGGTGCGGCCAATCCAACGCCGTGGGCATTGTACATGGTCTCCCACATATTTGGAATCAATTCATCCAGTTTGGGATACTCTGCTGTAATGTCAGTTGCAACCTTTCTTAAAACAGGGTCTCCGTAGGCAACAATAGGTAAAATCATAAAACTAAATTCTATTAAGATATGCCTGCAATATCAATGTGGCGCTAATTTCATCGACAAGGCTCTTGTCCTGTCTTTTCTTCTTTTTCATTCCACTATCCAGCATGGATTGAAATGCCATTTTGGATGTGAACCGTTCATCTTGACGTTCTATGGGTATAGCAGGAAACTTGTTCGAAAGCTTTTTTAAAAAAGTCTGAATCAAGTCTTCCGATTCTGATTGGGTGTTGTCCATTTGTTTGGGCAACCCTACCACAAACAATTCCACAGGCTCATTATTAATGTAATCAGCAAGAAAAGAAATCAAGTCCTTGGTTTCAACCGTGGTAAGTCCGGAAGCTATTAATTGCAGTTCATCTGTTACTGCAATTCCAGTTCTCACTTTTCCATAATCCAAAGCTAAAATCCTTGCCAAATCAATTTTTTGGCAAAAATAACCTTAAAAATGTTATGCCCTTAAAATACACCGCAATATTCTCACGAGGGGGTTATCTTTGTCAAAATTTTAAGAAAAATGACAGAATTAAGGGCACTGATTGAAGAAGCATGGGACAACAGAGCGTTGTTGTCTGAAGAGAAAACCCAGAATGCCATCCGGGAGGTTATCAATTTAATTGATTTGGGAGAATTGCGATGCGCAGAACCGATAAAAGACGGTTGGCAAATAAACGAATGGGTAAAAAAAGCCGTTGTCCTATATTTTCCAATCCAAAAGATGGAGGTGCTTGAAGCTGGCATTTTTGAATATCATGATAAGATTCCGTTGAAAAAAGGATATCAGGAAAAAGGAGTGCGTGTAGTGCCCCATGCAGTGGCCAGACACGGCGCCTATATTTCCAAAGGAACCATTCTTATGCCCAGCTATGTGAATATTGGTGCTTATGTGGATGAAGGAACCATGGTGGATACTTGGGCCACGGTGGGCAGTTGTGCCCAGATTGGAAAAAATGTCCACTTAAGTGGTGGTGTAGGTATTGGTGGTGTCTTGGAACCCCTCCAAGCTGCGCCCGTAATTATTGAAGATAATGCCTTTATTGGTTCGCGCTGTATTGTTGTGGAGGGAGTCCGTGTGGAAAAAGAAGCTGTTCTCGGAGCCAATGTGGTCTTGACGGCCTCTACGAAGATCATTGATGTTACCGGAGACAAACCCATAGAATTAAAGGGAAGGGTACCAGCAAGATCTGTGGTCATTCCCGGAAGCTATACCAAAAAATTTCCCGCAGGAGAATATCAAGTTCCATGTGCCCTTATTATTGGAAAACGAAAAGAGAGTACGGACAAAAAGACTTCACTGAACAATGCGCTTAGGGAGCATGACGTAGCAGTATAATAGAGCTAATGAAAAAAGGTATTCAGCAACAGACTTAGACATCAATCAGTTGTCAGATAAAAGGGTAAAATACTTTTCGCTTTTGTAAAAAATGAAAGCAACCTTCTTTCATTTTCTTAATCTTAGGATTGTAAAAACGCTTTAACTGTTAATTTTTTGAATAAAAAGTAGGGTATCCTGTTTTGTTGTTGTTGTAGGAAAAATAAACAGATAAACAATTTTTACCCTGTTTTTTTGTTATAGTTTTGTACATACCTAACCATTTACCATTGAAAATGCCAAAATTGAGCACCCCAAAGCAAAAAATTTCAGCACTGATCATAACCTACAACGAAATGGGCTACATTGAAAAATGTATAGATTCCGTTTCGTTTGCCGATGAAATCCTTGTTGTGGATTCTTATAGTACCGATGGCACCTACGAGTTTTTACTGGAACATCCCAAAGTAAGGGTCATTCAAAATCCTTTTGAAAACTTTACTGCACAAAAGTCATTTACCCTAAAGCAGGCTAAAAATGATTGGGTTCTTTTTCTGGATGCCGATGAAGTGGTGACCGAAAAGTTACAGAAGGAAATCACTAGCACCATAAACAATCCCGAAGCTTGCGAAGCCTACTGGTTTTATCGCAAGTTCATGTTCCAAAACAAACCCCTTAATTTTAGTGGGTGGCAAACAGACAAGAATCATAGACTTTTCAGGAAAAGTAAAGTGTGTTTCACTGACAAAAAATTGGTGCACGAAACCTTGGAAGTAGATGGCAAATCTTGTATTCTCAAAGAAAAACTTACCCACTATTGCTACAAGAATTATGAGGATTACAAGGGTAAAATGCTTAAATATGGTCAACTAAAGGCCAAAGAGGACTTTTATAAAGAAAAACACTTTAACTATGTTCTCATGACGGTCAAGCCAATATGGAAATTCTTCAACCACTATGTTCTTCGACTTGGTTTCTTGGATGGCAAAAAAGGCATCACCATTTGTTATCTCAATGCTCTTGGGGTATTGGAAAGGTTCCGTGAGCTTAAAAGGTTGGAAAAGAAAAATGAATTGGCCTATTATTTGGTAATGCCATAGTGAGTCCAAACTGCCTTTTTGGACTTTGTCTCTTTTCGTATCAGTTGATTTTTGGCAATCGCCTCTGGTGTTTTATACCCTCTCTTATGGTCCAGATGGACGCAGACCGCACTGTATCTTAGCTGTTTTGACTTTATTCCAAAATTGAACAGGCGTTCGCCCAATTCCCGATCCTCACCTCCATATTGCATACGCTCATCAAAACCGTTGACGTTCAATATATCTTTTTTCCATGCCGAGGAATTATGGCCGTTCCAACTGGCATTGGTTGGTGTAATCGTATTCAAAAGCTTTGAGATAAACCCACTTGCTGTCAGCTTATTATTTTTAAAAGTCTTGGGAATACCCATCTCCTTCAACCATTGAATATTGAAACAATTCTGTTTTTCAATATCCTCCAAAGTAATGGCTTTTGAAATGTTCATCGGCAGCATATAATACCCCCCAGAAATAAAATAACCTTGCTCTTTGTTTATGTAATGCACTTGAACAAAATCTTCTCTGGGAATGCAATCTCCATCTGTCATGATGATGTATTCCGCATCGCAAACATCAATGGCCTTGTTCAAGATTCTGCATTTCTGGAACCCATCATCTTCTTGCCAAACATGCTTGATGTCATAAAAGACCTGCTCCCGCATTTCTTCTACCATCTGTTTCGTCTCCGGACCCGAGCCATCATCGGCCACTATAAGCTCAAAACCCTTGTATGTTTGGCAATTGAAACCCCATAGGACTTTTTTCAACCATTCCGGGTTATTGTAGGTGCTTACTATGACGCTTACCTGAATCACTGAATATTGTTTACTTTTGACTAATTTTACAAAAGTAGTTTTTTGCCATTCATCTCCAATAAATTCCTCCTATTAATCTGACCCGTATGTCCAGAACCTATGTGGGATCTACCATATATCATATTTATCTTGCACTGTTGCATATCCTAAAAGATTCGAGATACGAAACAGGGAATTTGGGAGAAAACCTTCTTTTTTTGGTAGAAAGCACGCCCATGATCGAAACACTTATTCCGAATCTAAAAAAGCATTTTTTTAGGGATGTTCAAGTCATTTCGGAAAGAAAAGACCATGTGTCCGATCTCGGGAAATTCAATTATTCATTTCGAAGGAAACAAAAACTCATCCCCTATCTAGAGTCCAAACACCCTGTTCTTGCTAAGGAAAAGACCTTTATTCAGAATTCTGATATCTATCTATGCGATACCGATTCGTCCAAAAGCTATTTTCTCTACGAGTTTGGCAAAAAGGACCTCAAAATGATAGAGGATGGTGCGCGAACCTATAGCCAACGACATAGTAATTTTGAGCAATTCATAAAGACCTACCTCACCAAGACCCCCATTGGTGGCGGTTTTGATAAAGAAATCAAAACCATTTTTGCCCAATTTCCTGAAAAATTACCTGCCCCACTCCCCAAAAAAGCCGTGGAGTTGAACATTAAAAAAGAGGTGGCCAAGCTGGATGAAAAAACCAAACAGGAAATTTTTTCCATTTTTCTTCCTGAAAATGCCTTTGCCATAAAAGGGGACAACAACGCCCTTATCCTTACACAACCCATATCCGAGGACAAGGTCATAAAGAGCGAAGCAGTAAAAATAGCCATCTACAGGGATGTGATTTCCAAGGTGCCTTCGGGCATGAACATTATCTTAAAAACCCATCCCAGGGAAACCACCCAATACGAAGAACATTTTAAGGACATTACCGTGTTACCAGCCCTTTTCCCCATAGAAATATTAGGGTTACGTGAAGGTTTTTTCTTTGAACATGGCTACACCCTCTTTTCCACCGCACTTTCCAATTTGGAAATTGTTAAGCACAGATTTTTTCTGGGCAAGGATTATTTGGATAAATTTACCGTTAAAGCAACAAGGAACCTGATAAAGAACATGGACGTTCATCCATAGCATTCAGTTATGTCAAAAAAAAGCATCGGATTCATACCACTACGAAAAAACTCAAAGGGCATCCCCGGCAAGAACAAAAAGAAACTGTTGGGCAGACCCTTGTTCACTTGGATCTTGACAGAAGCCATCTTCTCAAAACTTGATGAGGTCTATGTCTTTACCGATGACGATGACATCATCGATTACATTTCCCAGCATTTTAAATGGGCACCAAAGGTGAAACCCTTGAAACGCTCCGATGAAAATGCCTCGGATACGGCTTCCACTGAAGCCGCCATGTTGGAGTTCTGTGAATCCGCACAGATAGATTTCGATATTTTTTGTCTACTACAGGCCACATCGCCCCTTACCAAAAGGAGCGACATCAACGCCGCCCTAGCCAAATTGAACGATGATGGTTTTGATGCCGTGCTCAGTGTGGTAAATACGCACCGCTTTACTTGGTCCAAAGATGGCAAACCGTTGAACTACGACTTCAAAGCAAGACCAAGACGACAGGATTTTGATGGACTTCTTATTGAAAATGGGGCGGTCTACTGTACCAATAAAGAAGCACTTCTGGAGTCCAAAAACAGGTTGAGTGGCTCCATTGGCCTTATTGAAATGCATGAGGAAACCTTGGTGGAGATTGATTCAGAAACCGACTTTCAAATTATTGAACAATTACTGATTTCCCATTTCAAATCCAACAAATCCGCCCAACGCATCAACCACTTTATTTTGGATGTGGATGGCGTTTTCACGGACGGGAGCGTCACCTTCAACAAGGAAGGGGAATTCTCCAAGCGCTTTGATATGCGCGATGGTATGGGGCTGGAAGTGTTGCGCGAGCATGGGGTCAATGTCATGGTCATGACCTCAGAAAATTCACAAGTAGTGGGTCAGCGCATGAAAAAATTAAAGATAGCGGATACCTTTTTGGGCATAAAGGACAAATATTCGTTTCTGGAACACCTCTTTTCGGAAAGAAATATCTCCCCAAAGGAGATTGCCTATATTGGGGACGACGTAAACGATTGGAGCAACATCCTAAGGGCCGGTTGGTCCTTTTGCCCCTCAAACGCAACCAAACATATCAAACACCATGCAGATATGGTCTTAAAGAACAAATCTGCGCAAGGTGCCATTCGCGAGGCTTGCGAATTTATCATCAACTATAATCTAAGATTCAATGACCTATAAAGAACCCTATATCATTGCCGAAATCGGATGCAACCACAAAGGCGACATGAAAATCGCCAAAGAGTTGATCAACATGGCCAAGATTTTTGGTAATGCCAACGCGGTAAAATTCCAAAAGCGGAACAATAAAGAATTACTGACCGAGGCGCAATACAATGCCCCCCACCCCAATCCCATCAATTCTTATGGGGATACTTATGGGGCACACCGGGAATTTTTGGAGTTCGATGTGGACCAACACCAAGAATTGAAAGACTATTGCGAAGAAGTGGGTATTACCTACTCCACTTCCGTTTGGGAAACCACATCAGCCAAGGAGATTGGCGGATTGAATCCGGATTTTATAAAAATCCCATCCGCCTGCAACAACAATTTTGAGATGTTGGGATGGTTGTGCGATAATTACCATGGGGAAATCCATATCTCAACGGGAATGACTACCAAGGACGAAATCAAAATACTTGTGGACTTTTTTGATGAGCGAGGTAGAGGCAAAGACTTGGTCGTCTACAATTGTACCTCGGGCTATCCCGTACCTTTTGAGGATGTCTGCCTTTTGGATATCTTGACACTTCAGGAAAAATATGGGGACAAAGTCAAAAGCATCGGGTTTTCTGGGCACCACTTGGGAATTGCCATAGATGTTGCCGCCTACACCCTGGGCGCCCATGTCATTGAACGGCATTTTACCCTTGACCGGACTTGGAAAGGTACCGACCATGCCGCCTCCTTGGAGCCTATGGGACTTCGCAAACTGTGTAGGGACCTCAGGGCCACCCACAAAGCATTGACCTACAAACAAAAAGACATTCTGGATATTGAAAGCGTACAGCGCGAAAAGCTGAAATACAAAAAATAAATGGGCGCCGATTTTAATGACGAGCTGCAAAAATGCTTCGAGGTTCTGAAGCAAGGCGGACTGATCCTTTACCCTACCGATACCGTTTGGGGCATTGGCTGCGATGCCACAAATCCTGAAGCCGTCCAGAAAGTATATGCCCTTAAAAACAGGGAGGACAGCAAGGCCCTTATTTGTCTTGTGGCCAATCAGGCTATGTTGGAGCGCCATGTAAAAGAAGTCCCCGAAGTGGCCTATGACATCATGGATTTGGCCACCAAGCCCACTACCATCGTATTTGATGAGCCCATCGGCGTAGCACAAAACCTGATAGCTGAAGACAATACCTTGGCCATACGGGTGGCTTCGGACAAGTTCTGTCAGTACCTAATCAACAAATTTAGAAAGCCCATTGTATCCACATCTGCCAATATTTCCGGGGAACCCACTCCAAAACGGTTCAAGGATATCGGCCCTGAAATTTTAAAAGGAGTGGACTATGTGGTAAATTTGCCGGACGAAAACAAAGATCCTTCCCCATCATCCATTATAAAATTGGGCAATGATGGGCAGGTGAAGGTAATCCGGGAATAAAATGACGCAGGAATTCCATAAAGAGGCCATACAACATCCTATTTTTCAACTTATCGGGGAAGCTTCCGATGAATTGGGCGTGGACTCCTATGTGATTGGTGGATATGTCCGTGATTACTTTTTAAACCGAAAAACGCCCAAGGACATTGATATTGTTGCCGTAGGCAGTGGAATTCAGCTTGCCAAAGCCGTGGCCAAAAAACTAAAAGGAAGACCGGACATATCGGTTTTCAAGAATTTTGGGACCGCCATGATCAAACACAAGGATTTGGAACTGGAGTTTGTGGGCGCACGGAAAGAAAGCTACCACCGGGACAGTAGAAAACCCATAGTAGAGGATGGCACTTTGGAAGATGACCAAAATCGACGTGATTTCACCATCAATGCCATGGCATTGGCGTTGAACAAAGCCAATTTCGGGCAACTTTTAGATCCTTTTGACGGACTGGCCGATCTGGATAGGGAAATTATCCGGACCCCTTTGGAACCGGGCATCACCTACTCCGATGATCCCTTGCGGATGATGCGGGCCATTCGGTTTGCCTCCCAACTGCATTTTACCATAGAATTGAAATCGCTCCAAGCCATTTCGGAAAACCAAGAACGCATCAAGATTGTTTCCGGGGAGCGGATTGTGGACGAGCTAAATAAGATATTGCTCAGTGAAAAACCATCCGTAGGTCTTTCATTGATGCACAAAACGGGACTTTTGCCGATTATACTTCCAGAATTAACGGCTTTACAGGGCATAGAGGAGATTGAAGGGCAACGCCACAAGGACAATTTTTGGCATACCTTGGAAGTAGTGGACAATATTTCTGAAACAACAGACAACCTTTGGTTGCGATGGGCTGCGCTTCTGCACGACATTGGAAAGGCGCCCACAAAAAAGTTCCATAAGAAAATCGGATGGACCTTCCATGCCCATGAATTTGTGGGGTCCAAAATGGTTTACAAACTCTTCAAGCGGTTACGGATGCCCTTGAACGAGAAAATGAAGTTTGTGCAGAAAATGGTGCTGATGAGTTCCAGGCCCATTGTCCTGGCCGAAGACCATGTTACCGATTCTGCGGTACGGCGATTGGTATTTGATGCCGGTGATCATGTGGACGACCTCATGACCCTCTGCGAGGCGGATATCACCACCAAAAATCCCAAGAAGCAAAGAAGGTACAAGAACAATTTTCAATTGGTCCGCCAAAAAATAGTGGAAGTGGAAGAACGGGACCACGTTCGCAATTTCCAGCCCCCGGTTTCCGGTGAGGAGATCATGAAAACCTTCAATTTAAAGCCCTCAAAGGAAATCGGCATCATCAAAGAGGCCATTAAAGAAGCCATTTTGGAAGGTGAAATTCCCAATGAATATGAGGCCGCTTACCAGTTTATGCTGGAAAAAGGCAAAAAATTGAACTTAAAAGTCCAATCGGAATGAAAACGAACAAAGCTGTTGTGTATTGGTTGTTGACGGGCTGCGCGCTCATTTTTGTGATGGTATTGGTAGGCGGAATTACCCGTCTTACCCATTCCGGGCTTTCCATATCGGATTATAAATTGATCCACGGCACCCTTCCTCCCATGAACGAGCAAGCATGGCAGGAGGCATTTGACCTGTACAAACAGTACCCAGAGTACCAAAAGCTGAATTCGCATTTTGATATCGAAGATTTCAAGGATATTTACTTTTGGGAGTGGTTGCACCGCTTCATTGGAAGGTTTATTGGCATTGTCTTTATTTTACCTTTCCTCTACTTTTTGTTCACTAAAAAACTGGACCGGCCTACCATTAAAAAATGTTTGGTCCTTTTGTTTTTAGGTGGATTTCAAGGTTTTTTGGGTTGGTATATGGTAAAAAGCGGATTGGTGGACCATCCCGATGTGTCCCATTTTAGGTTGGCATCCCACCTCACCATGGCCTTCCTTACCTTCGCGTTCAGTCTTTGGGTGGCCTTGGACCTGATCTACCCCACTAAAAAAGAAATCAACCGCAACATACGAAACCTCATCCGTGTTGGGTATGTGGTCTTGCTGCTTCAAATCATCTGGGGCGCTTTTGTAGCCGGATTGGACGCTGGTTTTATCCACAACCATTGGCCCATGATGAGTGAGGGAAAATTAATGCACGAGACCGTTTACATAGAACATCAGCCTGTAATCAAAAACTTTTTTGAAGGCAAGAGTGGTGTGCAGTTCGTACACCGTTACTTGGCTTATATTGTAGTTGGATTCATAGCGCTTATTTGGTTCAGGACCCGAAAAGTGGAACGTACGCCCCTTCAGGAAAAAGGATTGAAATTGTTACTGGCCTTGGTCTTTTTACAATTTATCTTGGGAGTATTGACGCTGATATATGCGGTTCCCCTGTGGTTGGGCATTGCGCACCAGATCGGAGCATTTTTCCTATTGGCAGCCATGACCTTTACCTTGCATCGGTTCACCAAATAACACCTATTTGTCGTAAATTTGTGCCCACTCTAAAAATTTTTGGATGATTTATAAGATCAGGATTATTCTTGATGCTGAGGAAGATATCTTCAGGGATATTGAAATTGAGGATAACAACACGTTGGAAGAATTCCATAATGCCATAACCCAAGCCTTTGGTTTTGAGGGTGGTGAAATGGCCTCTTTTTATACCTGTGACGAGGAATGGAACCAAGATGAGGAAATCGCCTTATTCGATATGAGCGAGAACGGTTCCGATGTCCGGTTGATGAACGAAACTGTCCTTGACGATGTAATGACCGAACAATCCCCAAAGTTGATTTATGTGTACGACTTTTTCAGTATGTGGACTTTCTTTGTGGAATTGGCTGACATTGTGGACAAGGAAGACGGAAGGGTCTATCCGAACATCCTCTTCAGTTTTGGGGAACTCCCGGATTCCCCACCAGAAAAAAAATTCGAATCAGATCCCGATGCTTCCGTTGATTTTGACAATCTTCTGGACAGTTACGACGACATGGATTTTGACGAAAACTGGAACTAACAACCCCTAACTCCTAACTCCTAACTTAAAAAATGCTAAACCTATATTCCGCCCAAATCGAAAGTATCTCCCTCCACAGAGTGGGAAACAAGAGCAAGAACGAATCCGCCTTTTTGTCTGCGGAGCCTTTCTCATTAAATGATGAAATGGCCGGATTGCTCAAAGAATACTTCTTTAAGCCTTTTCGGGAGAAGGAAGAGAACTATTTTAGGTTCTTTAATGACGTTGATTTGGAGTTCAATGAAGTGTACAAATCGGTTGCGGAATTGTTCTTGGATTATGGAACGGCCCATCAGGCCTCCAAAAAAATCACCAGTCACCTTTTTGAACAATCCAACCACCCCCACATCAAAAGCGGGGAAGTGTATGTGGTGCATTTTTCGGACATGGTCATCGACAATAAAAAAACGGATGCCGTGGGGATTTTCAAAAGTGAGCTGAAGCATGACTTCCTTCAATTCCAAGAAAAGGAACAGAACCTGGAAATTTTGATCCGCCAAGGCATCAATATCAACAAATTGGACAAGGGCTGCATCATTTTCAACATGGAAAAGGAAGAAGGGTTCAAAGTTTTGTCCGTTGATAGTAACCGCTACGATGCCAAATATTGGCTGGAGAACTTTTTGGGTCTTGTTCCCTTGACCGATGAAAACTTTTATACCAAAAACTACCTCAAGTTCTGTCAAAACTTTGCCAAGGACGTGGTATTGCCCGCCGAGGACAAACAACAGGAAGTACTCTTCATGAACCGCGCGGTGAACCACTTTGCCAAGAACGATGCTTTTGAGGAAACCTCTTTTTTAAATGAGGTGATGGAAAACCCAGATTTAATTCCCGAGTTCAAACACTACAAGGTTGAAAAAGGTCCCAAATACAGTATTGAGGACGTTTCCAATTTTGATATCGCCAACAAGGCTGTATCCGATGCCCGGAAAAAAATCAAGAATGTTATCAATCTGGACACCAACATCCAGATTAAAATGGATTTCATCAATCCGGAATCCGCCCAAAAATTTGTGGAAAAAGGTTGGGACGAGGAACGACAGATGTACTACTATTTGGTATATTTTAACAAGGAACAGAAGAGCTAGAATTTCTTCTCGATAATCTGTTTCATACTTACATCCTCATAATTTCGTTTTACAAAATCCAACGCAAGCGACAATACTTCACCCATGGTTGTGCTTTTTTTAAAGTCCATATCCTTGGTGAGATCATAGATTTCGTGCTTTAATTGTTCAATGTTTTCCGGAAGCGATATGGTATCGGGTTTAACAGCAGCAATCAGCCTACGGATACGGTTTCCAGAGCTTAGGATACGCTTAGCCACTATGGAGCGTTCCTCAATTTTATACTGATCTACCGAATCTTTTTGCAATTTGGCACGTACCAGTTCCACCATTTTATAGTTCTCTTTAAAAAACTGGGGGCGGTACACTTTCAATTTTCCTTCAAAGCACTGTTGATCAAAATCAATGGCCCTGATCTTGTAGACCACATGATCAAAATCATGGACCGGGACAATGACATAATTATAGGAGCGCATATCACCCAATAACCGAATCATACACCTTTCGTTGAATTTCACGAACTCCTTGGCCAATTGGGCCTTTTCGGACTCGGAACATTTGGGCAGCATATCCTTGATGAAGACATCACCCGGAATTCCCGCTATATGCTCTTCGATAAGCGTTCCCTTATATACCAAAAAGTTAAGGTTGTACGGGGAGAGCATATGCTCCAATTCCAAACCGTATATCCGTGACGCATCGGTCTTCTTCACATAAAAATAAGTGTAGTTGTCATTGAGGATATTCCGCACTTTGATACGGAAAGGTTTAGAATTGCCAAAAGTGCAAAAATCAATGGCATCTACATTTAAATATTCCAGAATGCGATCACTACCATCCGAATGCAAAATAGAGTATACTTGCTTAAGGCTCATATCGATTTCCTGTCTATCAAAATCAGAGTAATACACCCTTACCCAGAGCGTGTCCTCTTCATTGGCATCGTAGACCACCACAGACCCCGAAAAGCGGAGCAAATCATCATAGAAAATGGGAATCTCTATTTTTCTATTGTATTTATGGAGGTAACTATCCAGTTTTTTTTGGACCGGATAGGCAGGCTTTTTCTTGGACATCAGTTTTTCCTCGGACATTCTTTTCCTATTTTGTAACAAATTGTACGATTCCTCGTCAAGTTACTATAAACAAATCAAAAAACGATTCTGTCTTGGAGACTATACTCACCGTAAATCATCTCACCAAAAAATTTGGTCTTCTAACGGCTGTAAGCGACCTGTCCTTTACTATAGAAAAGGGTAATGTTTATGGCATATTAGGCCCCAATGGCAGTGGCAAGTCCACTACTTTGGGCATTATTTTAAATGTGGTGAACCGCACTTCCGGTGATTTCAGTTGGTTTGATGGTTCCACTTCGACCCATGAGGCATTGAAAAAAGTGGGAGCCATTATAGAGCGTCCCAATTTTTACCCGTACATGACGGCCATCCAGAATTTAAAACTGGTGTGCAAGATTAAGGAGGTTCCTAGTGCCAAAATTGAAGAAAAACTGAAACTGGTCGGTCTTTGGGACAGGAAAGACAGTAAATTCAAGACCTATTCCCTTGGAATGAAGCAGCGTTTGGCCATCGCCTCTGCCCTGCTCAATGATCCTGAAATCCTCATTTTGGACGAGCCCACCAATGGATTGGATCCCCAAGGCATCCATCAGATACGGGAGATCATCAAAACCATTGCCGGGCAAGGCACCACTATTTTATTGGCGTCCCATTTATTGGACGAAGTTGAAAAAGTGTGTTCACATGTGGTCATCCTGCGTAAAGGGGAAAAATTATATTCAGGACCGGTAGATGGAATGATGGCAAGTCACGGCTTTTTTGAGCTTCGTTCAGCAGATATGGAAAAAATGAAAGAACTGTTGGAAACCCATGCCAGTTTTGGAAAAATAAACAGTTTTAACGGCACCCTTACTGCCTACCTCAAAGAAGAAATGGACGCGGAGTCCCTCAATAAAATGCTATATGACAAAGGCATTATCCTTTCCCATTTGGTAAAGCGCAAGGAAAGTCTGGAGGAACAATTTTTAAGTCTTACCAAAAACAACTAACCTAATTACGAAATGGTACGTCTACTACAAATAGAATTCATAAAACTCTGGAACAATAGAGCCAGCAAGGTTCTTATCATCTCCTATTTTGTGCTGCTTACTTCTATAGCATTGATTGCGGCAATAAAGTTCGACATTGGCCCGGTCCAGTTTCATTTGGCCGACCAAGGAATATTTAATTTCCCCTATATATGGCACTTCAATACCTTCGTCACTGCCATTTTTAAACTGTTTTTGGCTATTGTCATTGTTTCCATGATGGCCAATGAGTACAGCAATAAAACCATCAAACAGAACCTTATTGATGGCTTATCCAAAAAGGAATTTCTATTGTCCAAGGTGCTCACCGTGGTTTCCTTTGCCTTAATTTCAACGGTTTTTGTGTTTGTGGTATCCTTGATTTTGGGATTGATTTATTCTGACTATAACGAACTCTCCATCATTTTTTCGGATTTGGAGTTTCTATTGGCCTTTTTTGTGAAGTTGGTGGGGTTTTTCTCTTTCTGTCTCTTTTTGGGCATTTTGGTGAAACGGTCGGCTTTTGCCTTGGGCTTCTTGATTTTATGGACCATTCTGGAACAGGTCATCTTTGGTTTGTTGGGCTGGAAGGTCATGAGTTGGCCCGCCGCAAAAAAAGTAAAGGACTTCTTTCCCTTGGAGTCCATGATGAACCTCATCAAAGAACCGGGAACCCGGCTTTCAGCGGTACAGAATATTGGTGACCAAATTGGTGAAAACCTTCGGTTTGACTACCATACCTATTGGTACGAGTTCTTGATCGTCATCTTTTGGACGGTAGTATTCATCTATTTGTCCTACCTACTCCTCAAAAAGCGTGATTTGTAGTATCTTGTGAGATACTCTCATTACGCTGAATGCTAAGTAAATACTTATTTATTCTATTTCTTTGTCTATCCCCTCTTTCTATTTTTGGTCAGGGACAAACTTCCCGTTGGTATTTTGGAAAGGGTGCTGGAATACAGTTCAACAATGATGGGAGCGTCACTTCCCTTACCGATAGTAGGATTAATACCTTAGAGGGTTGCGCCTCTCTATCGGATGCTTCGGGCAACCTTATTTTATATACGGACGGCATTCGGGTCTTCAACAAAAACCATGATGTCATGGTAAACGGAGCAGGGTTATATGGAGACCCTTCAAGTACCCAATCGGCAATCATCGTCCAAAAACCGGATGACCCTAACATTATTTACATCTTTTCCGTTGATACTTCAACCTCCCAGAACGATCTTGACCGCGGTTTGAACTATTCCATAGTAGATCTTACGTTGGATGGAGGCAATGGGACCATTACCCAAAAAAACATTAATCTGCTCCCTGATTGTTCCGAAAAAATTGCCGCTGTACTAAAAAACTGTTTGGACCAGTCCATTTGGGTGGTCACTCTAGGTCCTGAAACCTCTAACCCTGGGCCTTTCAACACCTATTATGCTTTTCAGGTTGACGAAAATGGGGTAAATACCACTCCGGTTACCAGTACTTTCAACAATTTGAATATCGAAGATCCCAGAGGCTACTTGAAATTCTCAGCAGATGGAAATGTTCTGGCCAGTGCCAATGGCAATTCCGGGTTGTTTATTTACAGTTTTAATGGGGATACCGGATTACTGTCCCAACAAAAGGAGATAAAAGTATCCGTACCCAATAAATCTGCCTATGGTTTGGAGTTTTCGCCCAACCAGCAGTTCCTATACGTGCACACTTTTAACGATGCGGCGCCAATAGAGGTAGGCGTACATTCTTCTTCATTGCTCCAATACGACATCACCGAACCCAACATAGCTTCAACCGAGGTTGAGTTGGACCAAAGACCCATCTATAGGGGTGCTTTGCAACTCGGTCAAAATGGAAAAATCTACAGAACCACCGCAGAAAACTACCTTATAGGATCGGACCATCTCGGAGTCATAGAAAACCCCAACGAAAAGGGTATTGCTGCCAATTACATCCATGACGCAGTCTATTTGGGAAATGGCATTGCCAATCAAGGACTTCCCCCTTTTGTCCAATCATTCTTTAATAGGGTCGAGCTCATAAAAAATGATGATGGCACCACATCCACTTCGCTCAGCATATGTGAAGGTGATGAATTCACTTTGGAAGCAGAAAGTATTCCCAATGCCACATACCATTGGAAAAAGAATGGAAATCCAATATCCAATGCAACAAATGCATTAACCGTTGCCCCAGCTTCATTTTCAGATTCCGGTCGGTACAGTCTGGAAATCATCTCTAACAATCCCAGTATATGCCCTATCATTGGTGAAGCGTTCATTTCGGTGAATGCAATTCCGAATGCCCCCACACTTTCTTTGTCGCAGTGTGATATCGTGATGAATAACAACATCGATGGAGTCACCCAGTTCAATTTGAATGAAGTCATCTTTGACAATTCCTTTTCCTTCACTTTTTATGAGTCCATGACGGATGCGAATCTGGACAATCCCATTCCAAATCCAGTGGGCTATTCAAACACAACCCCGTTTGATCAAATCATTTATTACAAAATTGTGGATGCCAATGGATGCGAAAATGTTGGGGAGCTTCAATTGATAGTAGAATCGATAGTATTGACAGAGGAAGATGAAAAATATTTTCCCATCTGTGATGAAGATCCCCATGATGTACTTCTGGCGGGTTTTTTTGACCTCGATGCGTATAGGGAAGCAAACTACCCGCTTTCCACAGTTTCATTTTATCCTACACAGTCAGATGCCATTTTGGAACAAAACCCCATAGATAAAGAGTATATTTCCACTTCCACCACAATCTTTGCGCGAATTGAAGATACCAATGCCTGTGAAGACGTAGACTTAATCAACCTAGTGGTATACCCGGTGCCAACATTAGACTTTATGGACGAGGTCATATGGTGTACTGATGGGCCACCTCATTCCATTGACGCTCCGGATGGTTTTGATATATACCGTTGGTATCGGGAGGAAGGCAATGACCATATCTTTATAGCGAATGAGCAAAATATGCAGGTTACCTCAACTGGAAACTACATTCTTGAGGCAGGTAACATTTATCCTACCCCAAATGGGTCGATGGAATGTACCAACACTGCCCGGTTCAAAATATTGCCCTCGAACAAAGCTTTGATCAAAGATATCTTGGTAAGCGATATCTCCGAAAACAATATTGTCGAAATTCAGGTTTCGGGAGATGGCGATTATGAATATTCATTGGATGGAATCTTATATCAAGATTCTCCATTGTTTGAAAACGTAGAACCTGGATTATTAACAGGCCATGTTCGGGATAAAAATGGCTGTGGCCTATCCAAAAAAATGATCTCGGTTATTGGATATCCCAAATTTTTCACCCCAAATGGAGATGGAATCAACGATTCTTGGCAAATTATCGGTATCAATGAACAATTTCAACCAGAAAGTATAATTTTAATCTATGATCGATACGGGAAACTCTTGGCCCAAGTAAGTCCAAAAACTCAAGGTTGGAACGGCATGTACAACAACAGTCACCTCCCCGCTTCAGATTATTGGTTTGCGGTTACCTTGCAAGACGGTCGGGTTTTCAAAGGGCATTTCACTCTAAAACGATAATATGTCAATAGGAATTGGAAAAACAATAGGCATTACGTTTTTTTTGCTTTTCATGGTCTTAAATACCCATGGACAGCAATGCCCAGACTTGGTCAATCCTGTTAATGGAGCAACCAATGTGGCCGTTAACACTACCATTTCATGGGAATCTGTGCCCGGAGTCCCGGCATACCTTATTTCACTGGGCACGTCGCCTGGAGGCACAGAGTTGCTCAATGCCCAAAACGTCGGGAATTCGCCCAACTATACTCCTCCCAAAGGCCTACCGGAGAACACCACGATATATGTAACCATAACATTGTTCTTTTTTGACCAACCCGACATTATCTGTACTACTCAAAGTTTCACCACGGAAACATTGACACAGCCCCCTGCTTGTACCCAAACTACCAATCCAGTTGACATGGCCACCGATGTAAATCCCGCTTCCAACATTAGATGGCAATATACCTATGGCGCCACTGGGTATTATGTGAGCTTGGGCACTACTCCTGGCGGTGTCGATATTTTGAACACATTTGATGCAGGAAACAATTTAAGCTACGACCCACCTGGAGAACTACCTTCCGAAACAACCATTTATGTTACCATTGTACCCTACAACAGCATAGGGGCTGCCACCAATTGTCCCTCTCAGAGTTTTACCACCAGCGAGGTCTCCCCCTTACCCAGCTGCACAAGTATGGTATACCCTCCAAATGGCGAAATAAATGTACCATTGACCCCGCTTCTGGAATGGTTTGAGGTTCCCGATGCAACAGGTTACCGGGTAACCATTGGATCAACGCCCAACGGAGCGGACATTTTGGATAATGCCACATTTTTCACAAATTCCACTCCTGTACTAAATTTTGTGCCCAATCAGACCTTTTTCATCAGGGTAATTCCATTTAATGATGCTGGTTCTGCCCAAAGTTGCATCCAAGAGAGTTTTTCAACCTTGCTGGGATGCGGTCCCTATTTGGATTTGGCTTCGGGTGAATTTGTAACCCTAAATCCGGAAATTGATTTCCCGGACAGTGTATCTTTCTGTGAAAATGAAGCTCCCCTAATAATTTCTTCTGATGATGTTGCCGATGGTTTTAGATGGTATCAAATAGATCAATTTGGTGCCGAGAGCCTAATTTCCCAGACCAATGAAGTGGCATTGACCGAAAATGGCTCATACAGATATGAAGCCTACAACCTTGTGACCCAATCGGGAGATATTATTGAATGCCCCACGACCAAAGTGTTTAACGTGGTCTCCTCGGAGTCACCTACCATTGAACGATTACAGGCTTCCAATGCGGGAACAAGTTTAGAGATTCGTGTGGAAGCATCTGGAAGCGGAGACTATGAATATGCTGTGGATAATAGGGATGGACCCTATGTTGATGATAACATTTTTAGGGGATTGGAGCCTGGCTCACATACATTTTACGTTAGGGACAAAAATGGATGTGGCATAGCCGAGAAAAGGTTTACGCAGGACCTGACCTTGGAGGGATTCCCAAAGTTTTTTACCCCCAATGGAGATAATATCAATGATTTCTGGCAGTTCATTCAACCCCCAAATGGTGACGTAGTTGTTTTGCAAAGCATTTATATTTTTAATCGATATGGGGCACTGTTAAAGGAAATCTCCCAAAACTCTTTGGGCTGGGATGGGAATTTTAATGGCCGTCCGTTACCTGCTGGCGAATATTGGTTCAGGGCTGTTGATGACTCCAACAGGGAAATAAAAGGACACTTCACACTAAAGCGATAATATTACCCATTTGCTTTATTATAGCCCTACCCTTTAGTATTTTTATCCTATGAAATTTCAGGTAGTATCAGATTTTAAACCCACAGGTGACCAACCACAGGCCATAAAACAATTGGTAGAGGGCATTGAAGGAAATGAGGGCCACCAGACCTTGTTGGGGGTGACCGGCTCTGGAAAGACTTTTACCGTGGCCAATGTGGTGGAATCGGTGCAGAGACCCACGCTGGTGCTGGCCCACAACAAGACCTTGGCCGCACAGTTGTATTCCGAATTCAAGCAGTTTTTTCCCAACAATGCCGTGGAATACTTTGTATCCTATTATGACTACTACCAGCCCGAAGCCTATATACCCTCTAGCGGATTGTACATAGAAAAGGACCTTTCCATCAATGAGGATATAGAAAAACTCCGTCTCAGCGCCACTTCATCCCTCCTTTCAGGCAGAAGGGACGTATTGGTGGTTGCCTCGGTCTCCTGTTTGTATGGTATAGGAAACCCCATCGAGTTTCAAAAGAACGTGATTTCCATCCACAGAGATCAGGTGATTTCCCGAACTAAATTCTTAAAACAACTGGTACAAAGCCTCTATTCCCGTACCACAGCAGATTTTAGAAATGGAAACTTTAGGGTAAAGGGAGATGTTGTGGATGTATTCCCAGGATATGCCGACCATGCTTTTCGTATCCATTTTTTTGGGGATGAGATAGAAGAAATTGAAGCGTTGGACCCCTTCAACAATAAGGTCATTGAGGTTTATGATTCACTGAACATCTATCCGGCAAATATGTTCGTGACATCGCCAGATGTGCTTCAAAATGCCATACACCAAATACAGGATGATCTTGTAAAACAAGTTGATTATTTCAAAGAAATAGGCCGACCACTGGAAGCTAAACGACTGGACGAACGTACCAATTTTGATTTGGAGATGATCCGCGAACTTGGCTATTGCTCCGGAATTGAAAATTACTCCCGATATCTGGATGGAAGGGAACCGGGTACACGGCCTTTCTGTTTGTTGGATTATTTCCCAGACGATTATCTGATGGTTGTCGATGAAAGCCATGTGACCATCCCACAGGTACATGCCATGTACGGTGGCGACCGTTCGAGAAAGGAGAATTTGGTGGAATACGGTTTCCGTCTACCTGCAGCCATGGACAACCGCCCCTTAAAGTTTGAAGAATTTGAAGCACTTCAAAATCAAGTTATCTATGTAAGTGCCACGCCTGCTGATTATGAGTTGGAACTGAGTCAAGGTGTGTATGTGGAACAGGTCATCCGTCCCACAGGATTGCTAGACCCCATTATAGAAGTAAGACCCAGTGCAAATCAGATAGATGATTTGGTGGAAGAAATACAACAGCGGGTGGAACTCGATGAACGAACCTTGGTCACCACCCTTACCAAACGTATGGCAGAGGAATTGACCAAGTATTTGGCTCGGATAGATATTCGCTGCCGATACATACACAGTGACGTGGACACCTTGGAAAGGGTAGAGATTATGCAGGATTTACGAAAAGGGCTTTTTGATGTACTGATCGGGGTCAACCTACTCAGGGAAGGACTGGATTTGCCTGAAGTGTCGTTGGTGGCCATTTTGGATGCCGACAAAGAAGGTTTTTTGCGAAGTAACCGCTCATTGACACAGACTGTAGGCCGCGCGGCACGTAACCTTAATGGCAAGGCCATTATGTATGCCGATACGGTAACCGATAGTATGAAGAAAACTATTGATGAGACCAACTATCGCAGGGAAAAGCAAATGGCGTACAATCTTGAAAACAATATTACCCCCAAGGCACTGAATAAGAGCTTGGACAGTGCATTGGCCAGAAATTCTGTATCTACCTATCATTTCCAAAAAGAGGAACTGCGTGCCGCAGAACCAGATTTGGAATACCTTACCCAGAATCAAAAAGAAAAGTTGATTCGTGAAAAGAGAAAAGCCATGGAAAAAGCGGCTAAAGAACTCAACTTTATGGAGGCAGCCAAACTTCGGGATGAAATAAAGATGCTCCAAGAACAGGAATAAATGAAACGCGCTCCGAACATTTCTGCCGGAGCGCGCCAACTAACTAACCATCATGAAACACCTCTAGTTGGTGCGTTTCATTTTTTATTTACCCAATAGAAATCAGGCGCTTGGGTTTTGGCAATGCTTCTTCTTTCTTGGGCAACGTTAATTTCAATACCCCATCTTCATATTTTGCATCGATTTTAGAGCCATCTACCGTTTCAGGTAAGGTGAAAGCTCTTTTAAATGATGAATACGAAAATTCCTTTCTGGTGTAATTTTCCTTGGTATCCTTGCTTTCCGACTTTATTTCACTGGAAACGGTAAGCACGTCATGGTCAACTTCCACGGTAAAATCATCTTTTTTGACACCGGGAACAGCCAATTCAAGCTCAAATTCTTTCTCATTGTCCTTAATGTTTACAGCAGGAACAGTAGTATTCCACTTGTCGGTGCCACCGAACCAATCCGGTCCCATAACATCATTCAACAAAGCGGGGAAAAATAGATTGTTTCTCTTTACTATACTCATGGCGATTTACTTTTTTAGGTTAAACTTTTAAATCACCATGCATAGGACAAATTATGTACCATTGCACAAATCATGTCTATTTGACATGGTTTTAACAAAATGTTATGACAAAATGACATTAATTGTAATGCGCCTTGAAGATATTGATCAGCACATCTGGTGGAATTACTTTATCTGGATAGTTGTGCATGACCTCGAGCACTTGACCGATAGCTGCCGGAGGTAACCCCATATGAAGTCCGATATTGTACAAGGTGTTCACTTCCTTTTTGTGTTGTTCTTGGTCAACATTCATCAAAAGCAATAGCCTGTGAAACTGAACTATGCGTTCAGCTTGGGTTTTCAGCACAATCCTTGGAGAGTTTTCTTTGAGAAGTCCATCAAATACATCCCTTTGCACACCTAAGTTCAGGGCCACTTTGAGTAAAAATTGGTATTCAGATTCCTTCAAAGAATGATCCACCCTTGCAAAAGCGATCATCTCTGAAAGAATACTTAATTTTTCCTCGTAGGTACCCATAGGTGCGGATTTTTAGATAGGTTCCTATATTACATAACTCGAAAACTCAAAATTTAGTGCATAAAAAAGCCCCGATACGATTCAGGGCTTTTTGAAATAGTTGAACAATAGCTTCTGCTATGCCGTAACCCGAACAGGAACAGCAAATACTTTTCCGGAAGGGATTCCTTCCAATTTCACTTTCTGATAGTTCAATCTGCTCTTGATGAACCCTTCAAGAGTACTACTCTTTGTGTCCACTGAAAGCACCACAAGCTCACCGTTTTTATTTATGGTGAAAATAACTTGTGCCGTCCAATCCTCAGTAGCTAATTTAAGGGTATTGTTTTTCAACATCCCTTGGATTTGGGAGCAAAGGCTTTTTTCAGGATTTTCTTCGGTACTTGGATTGGCAAAAAGGGCCATAGTTGCGAACAACGTAAAAGTCAATGTAATAGCTTTGATTTTTTTCATGATTTCGTTTTTGTTTTCTGATTTTGATGATGCTTAAGAATAGGTTTTACAACTCTTTAATGAACGTTTCTTTTTGAAAGACAAGGCAAAATTACGCTCCAAAAAACCGAAATCAATACACCAACGGTGCGATTTAACTGACATTTAATTTCTGTAACCTTGGCTTAATATTCATGCTTTCCCATCATCACGGAAGTGGTTTGCAAGCTTATCAACACACTTTTCCTTTTTAGATTAAAACATCTATCAAAAACAGCAAAAGTTTGAATACCTTGAAATGGTTTTTGTATTGGATCAAGAAAAATAAAAAAGGGCAACGTTAAAAAAACGTTGCCCTTATCTTTTGGAGTACTACGGAAGTTACCCCAATACTTCTTTTACTTTATCCGCAGCTTCTTGGAACTGTACAGCAGAATGCACAGCCAATCCAGAATTGTCTATGATTTCTTTGGCCAATTCGGCATTGGTCCCTTGCAATCTAACAATAATGGGAACCTTAATGGCGTCGCCCATATTCTTATAGGCATCCACCACACCTTGTGCCACCCTATCGCAACGAACAATACCGCCAAAGATATTGATCAATATTGCTTTTACATTCGGATCTTTTAGGATGATTCTAAAAGCCTCTTCCACCCTTTTTGCATCAGCCGTTCCTCCAACATCCAGAAAGTTGGCAGGTTCACCACCGGCCATTTTTATCAAATCCATAGTAGCCATGGCCAATCCGGCACCATTCACCATACAGCCCACGTTACCGTCCAAATCCACATAGTTCAACCCCACCTCTCTAGCTTCAACTTCAATGGGGTTTTCCTCACGAAGGTCACGCATTTCGGCATAGGCTTTTCTTCTATATAACGCATTGTCATCTATAGACACCTTGGCATCAACCGCCATGATTTTATCATCAGAAGTCTTAAGGACTGGATTGATTTCAAAAAGACTGGCATCACTTTGCTCATATGCCTTGTAAAGGGCAGTAACAAATTTCACCATCTCTTTGAACGCATTTCCGGATAGCCCTAGATTAAAAGCTATACGCCTAGCCTGAAACGGCAAAAGACCTGTTGCGGGATCAATTTCCTCGGTAAAAATAAGATGAGGGGTTTTTTCAGCCACTTCCTCAATATCCATCCCACCTTCCGTGGAGTACATTACCATGTTTCTACCTGTACCTCTGTTCAACAATACAGACATATAAAACTCATTGGTTTCACTATCTCCTGGATAGTAAACATCTTCAGCAATTAATACTTGGTGTACTTTCTTTCCCTCTGCAGATGTTTGTGGAGTAATAAGGTTCATCCCTATGATGCTTCCTGCCAATTCTTCAACTTCCTTCAAGTTCTTGGCCAATTTAACGCCTCCGCCTTTACCTCGGCCTCCAGCATGCACTTGAGCTTTGATCACGTGCCATCCCGTACCTGTTTCCTGAGTAAGTTGTTTGGCGGCGCTTACCGCTTCATTCGCGTTTCGGGCAACAATTCCGCGTTGTATCCTTACTCCAAAACTGGCTAAAATTTCTTTTCCTTGATATTCGTGAAGATTCATCTGTGAATTAACTTTTGTTCGTTGACAAAAATAGAAAACCACACCGAGAAATAGAAGATGAAAAAAGAATAATTGCCTTCCAATCCATTACCTATGACAATTGTAGTGCTTTTTGTTGAATTGAACCTTCAAATTTTAAAGTCTTCGAAGTCCAAAGGGTCAAAATTCTTAAAGTGCCCGTTCATTTCAATAACGGTTTTGGCATGGTTTACTTGGGTTAGAATAGCCGTGGTGGATTCCAAATGACCTTTGATGAACAGCAAGCGATCGGTTTCGTTGGAAATCTGTAGCAATTGGTATTCCTGTTCAAAGGAAAGTCCCATTTTATGTGCCAAGGAATAACTACTGAACTGTTTTGGGGAAATTTGGGTAAAGGGAACATCCATTAGGCCATATAACTCTTCCACTTTTTCAAGGACTTCCACTCTAAGTTTCTCATCTGCGCTGTTCTCCATATCCAAAAACTCAACATCTCCACCCGCATATAACTTCCCTTCCATTTGATTTTCAAAGGAAAGCATCTTAAACACCTGACGTGCCACACAGATCACATCCATTTCACCATTATCGTATGTCGTTACAACCTCGACCAATTGCACCTCGGTTCCATAGGATAAGGTATTGTTGATGAACACTGGTATTCCAAAAGTGATCGCTTCATTTCTACAATCATTGATCAGTTGCTTGTATCGCTCTTCAAAAATGTGCAAGGGAACGGTCTCACCCGGAAAAAAAACAGATTGTAGTGGAAATAGTGGTAGTTTCATTGTTGGAGTTTGCCTAAATGTACAATGTGAAACCCAAAGGCGCAAGTATTTAAAAAGTCATTTGTTATTTATAAAACAATTTGTTACAAAAATATTTCTCTACTTTTTATTCTTGTACAACCCGAGTACAAGGCTTAGTTTTGTCGGAAAGACTAATCCATATGAATTCCAAAGATTTATTGAAGCTTGCCGGCGAGTTTGGTGCTCCACTTTACGTTTACGATGCCGAAAAAATAGCCTCACAATACCATAGATTGACCCAAGCGTTTGAAGGGGTTCCAAACCTAAGATTGAATTATGCCGCCAAGGCACTGTCCAATATCAGCATCCTTAGGTTTATGAACCATTTGGGAAGTGGTTTGGACACGGTTTCCATACAAGAAGTAAAACTTGGGCTATTGGCAGGTTTTGCGCCTGAATCCATCATATATACTCCCAACGGTGTTTCCTTGGAAGAAATTGAACAGGCTGCGGCACTTGGAGTTCAAATCAACATAGACAACCTATCCGTTTTGGAACAGTTTGGAAGCAAGCATCCTGATATTCCAGTATGTATCCGAATAAACCCGCACGTGATGGCCGGTGGAAACTCTAAGATATCTGTGGGTCATATCGATTCCAAGTTTGGTATCAGCATCCATCAAATTCCGCATTTACTCCGCATTGTGGAACTTACCAACATGAATATAAATGGTATTCACATGCATACAGGAAGCGATATTTTAGATATTGATGTATTCCTTTATGCATCTGAAATACTATTTGAAACCGCCAAAAACTTCAAAGATTTGGAGTTTATAGATTTTGGAAGCGGATTTAAGGTTCCTTACAAAAAAGGTGACATTCAAACCAATGTGGAAGAATTGGGTAAAAAATTGACCGCACGTTTCAATGAATTCTGTGCCGAATACGGTCGCGAACTTACCTTGGCCTTTGAGCCTGGCAAATTCTTGGTGAGCGAGGCTGGTTACTTTTTGGCAAAAGTCAATGTTGTAAAACAGACCACATCCACCGTTTTTGCAAGTGTTGACTCTGGATTCAATCACCTTATCAGACCTATGCTATATGGTTCCAGTCACGACATCATCAACATTTCCAACCCCAAGGGGCGGGAACGGTATTACTCTGTTGTGGGATATATCTGTGAAACGGATACTTTTGGCAGCAATCGCAGGATCAACGAAATATCGGAAGGAGATATTCTCTGTTTTAAAAATGCCGGAGCCTACTGTTTTACCATGGCCAGCAACTATAACTCCAGATATAGGCCAGCTGAAGTTTTATGGTATAAAAACAAGGCGCACCTAATTAGGGAAAGGGAAACGTTTGATGATATTTTAAGAAACCAGGTGGATACCAAAGATTTATTCAAAGTAACCCAAAAAGAAGCTGTAAAATAAGATGGGGGTCATTGCCCTATTGCTTGCCATTGTATTTATCTTCCTTTCCGGATTGCATTTGTATTGGGTTCTTTTTGGTATCAAGGACCCCACACGGGTGCTCCCCACCAATGAAGATGGTCAATTATTGATGCGGCCCGGGAAAGCAGGCACATTCCTAGTAGGCTTGTTTTTGGCGCTTTTTGCCTCTATTTACCTTAACAAGGTTTTGGAGTTTTTCAATTTTGAAGGGTTGACCCATATCTCTTTGGGAATTGGCGCTTTGTTTTTAGTAAGGACCATTGGGGATTTTAGATACGTTGGTTTTTTCAAGACAGTGAAGAACACCAATTTTGCGGGAATGGATTCAAAGTTCTATTCCCCATTGACCTTGGTCATTGCTGCGCTTATCTTCGTTTTGGAGTTTTGGGGTTGAATACTTTTTTGGCACAATTTTCGTTAGTTTTGTATTGGTTAAGAGACCAATACCTCAAAACATAGGCACTATGCGCACAATTTTTACCCAAATCAGTTTAATGTTTCTTCTATTGACAGGGTTTCAGGCCCAAGCACAGGATATCAATTGGGTATCTTGGGAAGAAGCTGTACAATTGTCACAAACCGATGCCAAGCCCAAAAAAATATTCATCGATGTGTACACTGATTGGTGTGGATGGTGTAAAAAAATGGACAAGGACACCTTTCAAAATCCTGAGGTTTCCGCTTACATGCAGGACAATTTTTACATGGTAAAGTTGGACGCCGAAGGGAAAGACCCCATTGAATTTCAAGGTAAGACCTTCAAATTTGTCCCTTCTGGAAGAAGAGGTTACCATGAATTTGCCGCAGCCTTACTGCAAGGAAAAATGAGTTATCCCACGGTGGTCTTTTTGGATGAGGATTTAAAAATGTTATCTCCGGTACCCGGATACCAAAAGGTAGAGCCCTTTCTACAAATTGCCCGTTACTTTGGGGACAATATCTACAAAGATCAGGATTGGCAGACCTACGCTGGAAAATAAATCCGTTTAATTTTACTATCTACTATAATTTGGACTTTCCTTAGTGATGGTTACATCATGCGGATGGCTTTCATGGATACCACTGGAAGTGATTTTCACAAATCGCCCAGTTTCTTTAAGGGTTTCTATATCCTTGGCACCACAATAGCCCATTCCGGCACGCAGACCACCAATAAATTGATGCATGCTCTCGTATAGATCACCTTTGTAGGGTACACGTCCCACAATGCCTTCAGGAACCAATTTCTTGATATCGTCTTCCACATCTTGGAAGTAGCGGTCCTTACTGCCCTGTTTCATGGCCTCAACAGAACCCATTCCACGGTACGATTTGAATTTTCGACCTTCATAAATAATGGTCTCTCCAGGAGATTCCTTGGTACCTGCCAACAAAGAACCCAGCATCACCGTATCGGCCCCAGCAGCAATAGCTTTGGGAATATCCCCAGTATATCGGATACCACCATCGGCAATCACAGGAACCCCAGTACCTTTTATGGCAGCAGCCACTTCCAGTACAGCGGAGAATTGCGGGAAGCCAACTCCGGCAACCACACGGGTGGTACATATAGACCCTGGTCCTATACCCACTTTTACGGCATCGGCTCCGGCTTCGACCAAATACTTGGCTGCTTCGGCAGTAGCGATATTACCCACGACCACATCAAGCTCTGGGTATGTTTTTTTGACTTCCTTTAGGATACCGACCACACCTTTGGTGTGACCGTGTGCTGTGTCGATAATAATTGCATCCACACCAGCATTTACAAGGGCCCCTGCCCTTTCCACAGCATCGGCCGTTACCCCAACCGCAGCAGCAACACGCAAGCGACCGTATTGGTCTTTATTGGCAATGGGTTTCTGGGTTAGTTTGGTGATGTCCCGAAAGGTGATAAGTCCAACCAATTCATCCTTGTCATTCACCACCGGTAATTTTTCAATTTTGTTTTCTTGAAGAATTACCTCGGCCTGTTGCAATGAAGTACCCTCACCAACAGTGACCAAATTTTCCGAAGTCATGACCTCCGCAATGGGGCGATCATTATTTTTTTCGAACCGCAAATCCCTATTGGTCACGATTCCTATCAATCTTTTATTATCATCCACAATTGGAATTCCCCCAATGCTATGCTCCTTCATATTGGCTTTGGCATCCCTAACCGTAGAATCCAAAGGAAGAGTAACAGGATCCATGATCATACCACTTTCGGCTCTTTTAACCTTACGGACTTTAAGGGCTTGCTGCTCGATGGTCATGTTCTTATGAAGCACACCAATGCCTCCTTCGCGAGCCATAGCTATGGCCATACGGGATTCAGTGACCGTATCCATAGCAGCAGATACAATAGGAACATTAATGGTAATGTTTCTTGTAAATTTCGATTGAATATTGACTTCCCGGGGAAGTACTTCGGAATATGCTGGCACAAGTAGGACATCATCATAGGTCAATCCTTCGCCAACAATTTTGTTTAGGTGGGCTTCCATTGCAATTACGAATTAATTGCGTGCAAATGTACCACTATTTTAGTTCATATCTATCTATTTTAGCATTTGGTTAATGAGACATGAAATTTATTTTTATTTAGACTTATTACAAATAATTAATATCTTTATCACATAATCCAATTCGATATGTGTGAATCCCTCATCATTTTAGACCAATCCAAGAATGGTATATTGACCTTTTGCAATAGAAGCAAGCTATTTCAGTTGATTTTCAACAACCTGTGTTTTGAATTATACGAATGGGAATTGGATGCTTTTAAAGAGTATATCCACCAGTTGGATGCATCGTATTGGGAAAAACAGCTGAAACATTGGTCGCAACAGCGTAAAATCCCCATTTCGGTTGGGAAGAAACATTTCATTGTTTTGGTGAACAAGGAAGAGCTTATCGAAATAAAGCAGTTATTGTGTTACAAAAAACTCCAACCAGAACTTATCGGCTACCACGATATCGATTATACATTTATTGAAAACTGATTTCGAAAGGACTTTGCCCCCTTATCCAATACTCATTACTTTCGCGATGGCCTAGCGCACTGCCACAAAACCAATGCGGCAGAGCAAGTATAGGTAAGGGTCATTAATATGCCTGAGAAAACAACTACATATTTAAACCAAGATATACCTTTCCACATCAGGTAAATACCCCCGAAGGTCAATACCACTGATAAAAAAGGCTCTATGGTCAAAAAGAGCTTCCATTTTTTTGGTAAACGGGTCAACCATACCAATCCTCCCAACAAAAAAAAGATCATGGACATGGACAGAACATGTGTGTGCACAATAGTAAGCATCTCACGGTCGCCCTTCTTGAACTTCATCACCGTGGCTTCTTCATCTTCCTCGTTGCCCAAGTAATTTTCTTCAATACCTGCAGGTGTTGTAGAATCGGTTTCTTTGATAAAAAGCAATCCTGTAAAGAATCCTATGGAAAGAATAATAACAAAAGTGCTTATGAACAAGCGAATCTCTTTTGGAAATGTAGACAGCAGACCGTTATAAACCATTATAGCTGTCCTTTATCCTGAAGTATTCCTATTGTCTGAAGCAGATTGTCCATGGACTTGGTCATGGAATTCACCGAAATGGTGGCACCGGAGATGGCGTCTATATTGGTATCACTGTTTACACGATCACCACCCGTTTTTCCCAAAAACTGCTTCAACCATCTTTTGCTTCCAATTTCGCCACCGTATTCCTCCCGGTAGACCAACACTTTTGTATTGATGATTTTTACGTTGCCATCAAACAACACCAAATAATCAAACTTTGCGGTTTTGCTCGGCGCTTGGTCAAAAAATGCATATCCCAAAGTTGAATCTCCAGCAGTGATTCGATACAAATTCTCCCCAGATATCTTGGTAGGCAGTTTGGCATTCAAGTCATTCGGAATAGTAATGGGCTGCATGGCAAAATCAACTACCTCGAAGGTCTTTTCCACTTCTTTCAGCACTCTCTTGTTGACCTCCTTTGGAGCGGCGAATGCAAGTAGCACTAAAATAAAGGGGATAGCTAGATATGGTTTTGCCGATTTCATCCCACAAATATATTAATTTAGACTCATTACGAATAAAAATAGGGTGGAATATTACATCCACCCTACTTCAATCTTTTAGAACCAAACTCCTATTCCAAAGTTCAAACGGTCCTTCACATCCGAGTCATCTGCGGCATTGCTCCTGAACTGATAGTCTCCCTTGACCACCACGCCTGGTGCAATGTGATAGGTCAACCCCGTAGTAACATCGGTTCGGTCATAGGCCTCATTTTTTACCAAACCACCCTCGGTATCCGCATGGGTGTTGTACATTTCGTAACGAGCAAAAGCAAAAAGCTTTTGTCGATTTCCCGCAGGAAGGACATTATAGGCTCCTTCCAAATACCATCCTTGCAAGGCACTTCCCAAATTACTTCCGGTTAGATCGTTATAAGCATCGGTATCTGATAGAGAGGCATGGATAAATTGTCCCCTTGCCGTAAAGTTTTGGTAGGCATATCGGGCATCCAGTCCGAACATGGCGATACCAATATCCGCACCATCAAACTCCTCTACGTCGTCATCAGCTTGGGTACGTCCAAAATAGGTTGAAAAACCCAATCGTAATCCGGGAATGCCATAGTAATCCAGCTTTGTTGATAGGTTAGGGCTATCAATGGTGGATTGGATTCCTTTTTGCCTACCACCACGAAGGCCGCTGGAACCACTTAATTTTCCAGCTACACCACCTTCACCATCGGCTTCAGTAGATTTGAATCCATTAAAAAGGTAGGCTTGATATCCCAAGGAAATGGAGTTGAACCTTCCGGTTACCCCTACCCCAAGCTCACGCCAAGTGGTGGGAACAATGGAATTGTCCAAACCTGGGCGCTCTGTTCCATTAAACGTGGTTGGTTCGTGGAATTCGTTTATGATTCCCATGGGAACCAACATCAATCCACCACGGATATTAAGGTTGGGAGCCGCATTGTAGTTCACAAAAGCCTGCTCCACAAAGACCTCTTCAACGTGCTCAAATTCCACCTCTGTAACAAACTGGGTACGGTCGTCAAATCGGTATCCAAAAAGTAGAACCAGACGTTGTACATCCAATTCACCGTTATCTCCTTCAGGCTGATTGTACAGCATCTCGCCATAGGCACCCACGGTTACTGCAGAAGCATAATTTCCTGATAGTAAACGCTGTGCAGCGTTGATTTGTTTCTGGGGATCAAGTTGGATTGAGTCGGTTTGTGTCTGTGCAAACGTAAATGATGCACATAACAAAGCAAATAGAATAGTTGTTTGTTTCATGTTTTTTAATAATTGCGCGGCAAATATATTCCTACCTCTTAAAGCAACCAAATTTATTTGGACTTAGTTTAAATAAATTTTAAGGCTTAGTACACGACAAGCATCAAAAAAAATCAATGATACGCGGAGAAAAGTTCGGTGGCCTTGTTGTAAGCAGCCTCAAAAACCATCCAGTTTACACCTGAATCGGCTTTTTCGGCTGTAAAATAGGATAGCATTTTTTCCGTGGGCATGTTCCCGGTAAGCTCATCCTTGGCCATGGGACATCCTCCAAAGCCCTGAACAGCACCATCAAAGCGTCTGCAACCTGCTTTGTAGGCCGCATCCACTTTTTCATGCCATTTGGTCGGGGTGGTGTGCAAATGTGCGCCAAATTCAATATCCGGATATTTGGGGATGAGATTGGAAAACAAATACGAAATGGTCTTTGGGGTGGAACTCCCAATGGTATCGGAAAGAGACAAAATTTTGGTGCCCATATCGGCCAATTTTTCAGTCCACTCCCCTACCACGTCCACATCCCAAGGGTCGCCATAAGGATTTCCAAATCCCATGGAAATATAGGTTACCACTTCCTTGCCATGGGCATTTGCCAATTCCAGTATACCCTTTAGGGTATCCACAGATTGCGCTATGGTCTTATGGGTGTTCCGCATTTGGAAGTTTTCGGAAATTGAAAATGGGTAACCCAAGTAAGTAATTTCAGGGTGTTTGCAGGCATCCTCCGCACCTCGGATATTGGCTACAATAGCTAAGAGCTTACTCTTCGTTTTAGAAAGATCTAATCCTGCCAAAACCTCTGCTGTATCCTGCATCTGCGGAATGGCCTTGGGCGAGACAAAACTGCCAAAATCCAACGTGTTAAAACCACATCCCAAAAGCGACTGGATATACCTTACTTTTTCCTCGGTGGGAATAAAGGTCTTTATGCCTTGCATGGCATCACGCGGACATTCTATGAGCTTTACTTTTGACATTGGTTGCCTGTAAAATTAGCACTATTTATCCGATAGCAATAGATAAATAGCGATTCCCACAAAAACAATGATCTGGACCCATTTGAGATAACTTCCTACTTTGGGATGGCGCATTAAATAGGTTGAAATGCTTCCGGCCAAAAACGCGATCATCCCAAAAATGGCGAAAGCCACCAACATAAATAGCAGGCCAAGCACATAGAATTGGAGTACCGAACTCAACGTTTCGCTAAAGAGAAAGCCCGGAAAAAATGCCAGAAAGAAAATAGTGACCTTGGGATTGAGGACATTCATGGCAAAACCGGTCTTAAACAGTTTAAAAGAGCTTTGTGAAGGCCCTTTTTCTTGTTCAACGTGAATGGCATCGCTGCCTCTATAAACTTTAATTGCCAAATAGATAAGATATGCAGCGCCAAAAAGTTTTATTCCAAAAAAGAGGGCATCACTGCGCTTAATGATTTCGGACACTCCAAAAGCAAGCAAAGTGGTATGCACCAAGCACCCACTGACCAATCCTAAAACCGTAGCCAAGCCTGCCTTGACACCATTGGAAATACTTTGGGTAAGCACAAAAATATTGTCTGGTCCAGGAGAAATGGCCAAGGCTGCCGAAGAAACCAAAAACCCAATAAGAATAGGATAATTAATGGTTTCGGTGCTTACCAGGAACAACTGCTGCATCTTATTCTACGATGTGCGGTCCAAAATGGCCTTGTTGATTTTTTTGATCAAACCCGGACCTTCATAAATAAATCCGGTGTACAACTGCACCAAATCGGCACCAGCATCCAATTTTTCAAGGGCATCTTCAGGAGAATGGATTCCCCCCACCCCAATGATTGGGAATGCCTTGTTGCTCTTTTCGGACAAAAACCGAATGACCTCTGTGCTCCTTTTGGCCAAAGGCTTGCCACTAAGCCCTCCTTGCTCCTCTGAAACAATGAGGTCAGATTTAAGGCCTTCTCGGGAAATGGTCGTATTTGTGGCAATGACCCCATCAATTTCTGTGGCTTTTACAATAGCTATAATGTCCAAAAGTTGGTCATTGCTTAGATCTGGCGCAATTTTTAAAAGGATGGGCTTTTCTTTTTTGTTCGCTTTTTTAGCCTGCTTGGTATTCTGCCTCTTTAGTTTTTTTAGCAATTGGGTCAACGGTTCTTTATCCTGAAGCTCCCGTAATCCTGGTGTGTTCGGTGAACTTACATTGACCACAAAATAATCTACATGTTCAAAAAGGGCTTCAAAACAGATTAGATAATCTTTAATGGCTTGGTCGTTGGGCGTGACCTTGTTCTTGCCAATATTACCGCCCACAATGACCCGATGCTTTTTCTTCAGCAGTTCCACCGCTTCAAAAACCCCATGGTTATTGAATCCCATTCGGTTTATAATGGCACTGTCCTTTCGTAGTCTAAAAAGCCGCTTCTTTGGGTTTCCGGGTTGCGGTTTGGGGGTCAAGGTCCCTATTTCAACAAAACCAAAACCAAAATCCGAAAATTCGTTGAAGAGTTGTGCATTCTTATCAAATCCAGCGGCCAGACCCACAGGATTTTTGAATTTCACCCCAAAAACCTCTCGTTCCAACCTTGGGTCCTTTAGTTCAAAAATCTTTCTGAAAAGAGGCCCAAGTCCCATTCTGGAAAACCATTTAATAGCCCAAAATGAAAAGTGGTGCACGCTTTCTGGATCAAACAAAAATAAGATTGGGCGAATGAGGGTTTTATACATTCAAAAGATTTTCAACAAAAATAAAAACTCTTAAAACAGAACACACCAAATCGTTCATTTTTCGTCAACTGACCTGTTTATATAGATAGGGCGCAAAGTAAGTTGATCGCAGAGTTTCACGTAAAAGTTGTACTGTTTTGGATTAAAAATCGACAGCAATCTTTTGTCCATCATGCGGACATTTTGTTTCATACTGTCCATAATGGTCTTATACTCTTTGGAAATAGTCATCAAGACTTCGGGAGAACTTTCTTCATGCTGTTTTAAAAGAAACTCAGCCTGATTGCTCAGGATTTCATTCCTGACCTTTAATTCGGCGCTCCAATTCCTAAGATTTTGTTTCTGCTCATCGTTTAGCTGAAATACCTCCGCAATGGTTTCGTCATCTGTACCTCCCACGCCCAAAACGCATTCCTGTTGCGCCTTTGTGCCAATGACGGATAAAAGAAAAACAAGTACTAAAATTCTGTGCAAGTTTGGTCAATTTTGAAAAGCATGGGAAAGATAAGTTTTAAAACATTCTTTTCTTAAGATTACGATTGAATAACCATTATTTTTGATAAAAAGCACAACATGGAAAAACTTTTGCCCCGATTTCTGGATTATGTAACCACCGATACCCAAAGTGACCCCTACTCCAAAACAACCCCCAGTACGGAAAAACAATGGGATTTGGCAAAAAAATTGGTTCTGGAGCTACATCAAATTGGTCTTCAGGAAGTTTCCATTGATGAGAATGCCTACATCATGGCAACCTTACCCAGTAATCTGGACAAAAAAGTGCCCACCATCGGTTTTATTTCGCATATGGACACCTCTCCTGATTTTTCGGGAAGGAATGTAAAACCACAGATCATAAAAGATTATGATGGAACGGACATTGTCCTAAATAAGACGAAGAATATTGTGCTTTCCCCAAGTTATTTTGAGGATTTATTGCAGTACCAAGGTCAAACTTTGATCACCACGGACGGCAATACCTTGCTTGGAGCTGATGATAAGGCAGGTATTGCCGAGATTATTACGGCCATGGAGTATTTGGTACAACATCCCGAAATAAAACATGGAAAAATACGGATTGCCTTCACCCCAGATGAAGAAATTGGAAGGGGTGCCCACAAGTTCGATGTAAAAAAGTTTGGTGCCGATTGGGCCTATACCATGGACGGTAGTCAAGTGGGCGAACTGGAATATGAAAACTTTAATGCGGCCAGTGCCAAAATCATGGTTAAAGGAAAAAGCGTCCACCCCGGCTATGCCAAGAACAAAATGGTAAACGCCATTTCCATAGCCAATGAATTTTTAAGTTTGCTCCCTCTGAGGGAAGTCCCGGAACATACCACAGGAATGGAAGGCTTTTTCCATGTGCACAAGCTTAAGGGGGAAATTGAAAAGGCCCAAATAGACTTGATCATCCGTGATCATGATGCCGAACATTTTCAAGCCAGGAAGGAGCTTCTTGTCAATATCACCGAAAAACTCAATAAAAAACATGGAGATTGCATCGCTGTGGAGATTGAAGACCAATACCGCAACATGCGTGAAAAGGTGGAGCCGGTGTTCCACATTGTGGAGATTGCACAGGAGGCCATGGAATCCTTGGGTATTGAACCCATCATTAAACCCATTAGGGGCGGAACGGACGGGTCACAATTAAGTTTCATGGGACTACCCTGCCCCAACATCTTTGCCGGGGGGCACAATTTTCATGGAAAATATGAATATGTCCCTTTGGAAAGTATGGAAAAAGCTGTCCAGGTTATCGTGAAGATTTGTGAACTTACTGCCAGTCAAATTAAATGATTATGGAAAAATCAGAAAAAATAGCGGCGTATTATAGCAAAGACCACCCATTTAAAGAAGGCATAGCCCAACTCAGAAAACTGGCCCTGCAAACCGAAAGTAAGGAGGACTTTAAATGGAGTTTTCCGGTGTATACGGTCAATGGTAAAAATGTGTTTGGCATCTGCAAGTTCAAAAATCATTTTGGGGTCTGGTTCTTTAATGGGGTGTTCTTGAAAGACCCAAAAAAAGTGTTGGAAAATGCCCAAGAAGGAAAAACCAAGGGTATGCGGCATTGGAAGTTCCACACTTTGGGCGAGGTCGATAAGAAGGCAGTGTTCGCCTACATGCAGGAAGCCATTGAAAACCAGAAAAAGGGTATGGAGATCACTGTGGAAAAGATATCAAAAGTGACCATTCCGTCATTGCTTCAGGAAAAATTAAAGGAAAATAAGGAGTTGCGAACCGCATTCGAAAATTTTACTCCCTATAAACAAAAAGAATTTTGCGAATATATCTCTGAAGCCAAACAAGAGCAGACGAAACAAAGACGGTTGGAAAAAATACTGCCCTTGATTGAAAAGGGCATTGGGTTAAATGACGCCTATAGATAAATATTACACTACTATGGCAGTCGTAATTTATTGCTTGAATTTTCGCACTCAATTAAACCTATATTATAAATTATTAAAATGAGAGTGGATATTATAGGAGGAGGGATAGGAGGTTTAACTATGGCCATAGCCCTTCAAAGAAAAGGAATAAGAGCTCAGGTATATGAACAAGCTGATGAGTTAAAACCAGTTGGGGCTGGTATAATACTTGCAAACAATGCTATGCAAGTTTTTCAGAGACTAGGCTTGGACTCTAAAATTGTTCAAAACGGGAATCGAATATCTTGCATGAATATCACCTCGCCTAATTTGACGAAACTTTCAAGTATAGATTTAAAATACTTTGAGACCAAGTATGATTGTCAAAATATTGCCATTCACCGAGCAGCACTTCAAAAAATATTGGCAACGGAATTAGAGTCCAATAGTTTGAAACTGGGCTACAAACTTTCAAAAATGGAAGTGGTGGGCAACTCCAATCTTTTAAGGTTTGAAAACGGTAAAAAAATCAACTCTAAAATTACATTGGGAGCTGACGGGCTTAACTCTACGGTTCGAGGTTTTTTGTTTCCAACCACAAGAATAAGAAACGCTTTTCAAGTTTGCTGGCGTGGAACTGTCAATCATGCTTTACCCAAAAAATTCAAAAACGAACTCAATGAAGCTTGGGGAAAAGGCAACAGGTTGGGATTTGTGCAAATTGGGTCAAATGAAGTTTATTGGTATGCTTCAAAAACCTTTAAAAAAAGTGCCAGCGAGCATTCAGTGGATAAGCTACCTGATTTTTTTTCAGGATATGACCATATTATACAGTCCATAATCTCAAAAACTCCAATAGAGAAAATTCATACAGCAACCATTGCCGACCTAGCACCCATAAAAAAATGGTACAAAAACAATACTTGTCTGATAGGAGATGCAGCCCATGCCACAACCCCAAATATGGGTCAAGGAGCATGTCAAGCAATAGAGGATGTATATATCCTTGCAGAGTGTTTGAGTAAATTTAATGGTAATGAGGCATTTTCAACATTTCAGAAATTAAGAATGCTAAAAGTAAACAGTATTATAAACACAAGTTGGCGAATAGGAAAGATTGCGCATTGGAAAAACCCAATAGCAACTGGATTAAGAGATCAGCTCACAAAAATCACTCCTAACAGAATCAACAAGAAGCAATCCCAACAAATATTTAAACTTGAAACTATCTAACACAGTCAAATTTGTTATATCCCTCTTTTGTGACAGCCTATTGTGATACCCAAAAAACATGGCTTCGAACAAGTCAAAAACTGTATTTCTCAATTTATCATCACTTCTATAAAATCCTCTAGCCCATGCAAATGATCCACATGATCGGGGGCTGTATTGCCCACAAACGCCTTGACCTCAAAATTGCCTTTTTGGGTTTCAGACACTTGTTGCATGCCCATGGGACCCCATTCCAGAATCGGGTTTCGTTTTAACCCCAATTCCGTGATCAACCAATCGGCGGTTTCAGTGGTACTGGCATAGGTTCCCGGAAAAATCTCGGAATGGGTTATGAGCATCTTCTTCTCTCCGTTGACTGCTTTTTGAGCAAATGCCAAGAAACCTTTCATTTTTTCTGCATTCAATTGTCCGCCTTGTGCTAAAGGGGTGGCATCGGGAAGATAATCGGTATGGAGTCCATCCAAAAGTACAACACCATCTATCCTATTCTCATGTACTTTCAACAACTCACGAACGGCACCATATCCGGCACTAAAGGAGCTGAAATATACTTTTCCGATCTGGTCTACACCTAATTCATCCTGTATGGTTTTCAACAGACGGGGATAGACCTCCACATCGACAAAAGGCGCTGCATAGACCGAAGAACCCGAACCTTGTTGCACCACGGCCAAAGCTATAGGTCTTTTTAAATTGTGAACGGCCTGCATGGCCACAAAGGGTGTTCCATGAAAATGGATGAGCAAATCCAACTCTCTAATGCCCTCCGCAGCAGGAGGCAAGTATACTGTGACCGGTTTGGACAATATATTCTCCAATAAAATCTTAGTACCCGGAGGCTCTTCATTCTTCAGTCGGGCGTGTTCCCGGATATGATCCTGCATGGGAGAAGGCACTTGTCTTACCTGCGATGCAATTTCTTTTTTTGGAATTGAGCATCCTAACATCAACACCAATGCAAAGCATAAACACATGGCCTGTGAACGGCTATCGAGGAAAACATTCATAATGTTTGATGGAACTTATTTGGTTGGCATTTTCCAGCCATTATGGTATTCATTGACCAATAGCAAATCGGCCTCTTTATGATTGAATTGTTTTCTTTGGGCATCCCAGAACAAGCGCTCTCCCGTTTTATAGGCTACGTTGCCCATATGGCTAACAACCGCGGCATCGTAACCTACCTTAATAGGAGCATTAAGAATAGTCTTGTCCCTTTTCTTAATGGCTTCCAAGAAATTTACTGTATGTAAATCCAAGCCATTCGCATCTACGGTCTGTAGGGGCACCGGCTCTATTTTAGGTCCCAAATCCTCACTCCAGTTAGGTCGATTTTTCTCAGGGATGACTTCCCATCCTCCGCGATCCAACACCAAGGTGCCATTGTTGCCAATAAAGGCTACACCATGGTTTCTACCGTAGTTGCCACCATCTATACCGTTGGCATGTTCCCACAAAAGTGAAAAGCCATCGAACTCATACACCGTTTGCAATGTATCCGGAGTCTCAGCGGCATCATCAGGGTAGGCGAACTTCCCTCCCATGGCCATCACGGACTTTGGCGTGGCTGCCTTCATACCATACAGGGCATAATCAATTAAATGCACACCCCAATCGGTCATCAAACCTCCGGCATAGTCCCAAAACCATCTAAAATCAAAATGGAAGCGATTTTTATTAAAAGGACGGTCTTGTGCAGGGCCCAACCACATCTTATAGTCCACCCCTGCCGGAACGGTGCTGTTGGCCACTTTGGGAATGGATTTCATCCAACCTTGGTAGGCCCAGGTCTTTACCAAACGTATCTGACCCAATTTCCCCGAATGCACATAGTTTATAGCATCCACAAAGTGGGGTTGGCTTCTCTGCCACTGTCCTATCTGCACCATTCGGTCGCTGGTATCAACAGCAGACAACATGGCTTCGCACTCAGCTATGGAATTGGCAATGGGCTTTTCGCAGTAGACATCTTTTCCGGCATCCACTGCATCAACCAATTGAAGACAATGCCAATGGTCCGGAGTTCCAATAATGACAATATGGATGTCTTTATCTTCCAACATCTTGCGATAATCCGAATACCATTTTGGTTTCTTGATGTTGGCCTTTTCCAAATTTGCGGTCTTGGCACGAAGCACATTCTCATCCACATCGCATAGTGCCACTACTTCAACCTCACTATTCTTTAAAATTGAGGTAAGGTTGGCAAATCCCATACCATTGCAACCTATAAGTCCCACATGAATTTTATCATTAGGGCTGATGGTCTTTCGGATAGTGGCCAAAATCTCTGTGGGAAAAAACAAGGAAGTTCCCAAACCAACCGTATATAACGACCCTTGTCTTATGAATTGTCTTCTTGTACCCATTTTTCAAATTTTGAATAAGATACAAAAAAACGTCCCCCACAAACTGAATTGCGAGGGACGTTTTACTTTTATTTTCTTGAGAAACTATTTTTTATCCGGAGTAGTGTTCAATTTTCTACTCATTTCCATGGAAATGGCGGAACGATCAAACTTTAAACGGCCTGCCATGGTTTCAATGACACAGGAGAAATCCTTGTCGTTCAATTCCACGATTTTGCCGTGAAGCCCACTTTTTGTGATGATGCGGTCTCCTTTTTTCAACTCCGAAGTAAATTTCTTCTCATCCTTCTGACGTTTGACCTGCGGACGAATCATGAAGAAATACGCCACGGCAAAAATCAATATCAGAGGTAAAAATTGTCCTAAACTTTCCATTAAGGTAATTTATCTATTTAACAGGACCGGCAGGAGCCGCTTCCTTAGGATTAACAAAGGCCTTGATCCTTAAGGTTTCAGTGCCTTTTTCTGTGTTGGCTGTAACGGTAATGGTCTTGGTCACCTGATTTTGTCCTGAACCGTTGAACTTTACTACCAATTCGCCTGAATCTCCAGGAGCAATCGGGCTGTTCTTTGGATATTCCGGCACAGTACAACCACAGCTACTTCTTGCATCGGTGATGATCAAGGGGGCATTTCCAGTATTGGTAAACTTGAAAGTAGTCTCTTGTGGAGTTCCTTGGGTTATGGCACCAAAATCGTGCTCGGCCTTTTCAAAGCTCATTACGGGAAGCTGTTTTTGAGCTTCGTCCCTTGAAGTTGCATTTTCCACATTGTCGGCAACTATTTTGTTGGATGCCTTGTCTTTGCAGGAAACACTGATCATGGCAACAACCATGATCAAACTAAAAACTGTTGTTATTCTTTTCATGATAAAAATTTGTTTTTCCAAAAATACTCAAATATTGTTTATTGTAATCCTCTACCTATTTTTTGTAGCCTTCCGTCAGATTTATACTCTTTAGCCAACTTGTCCAAAACCCCATTTATGAAAATACTGCTCTTTGGTGTGGAATACTCCTTGGCGATCTCCAAATACTCGTTTAAGGTTACTTTCTCCGGAATGGAAGGAAAGTTGAGTAACTCACAGATTGCCATTTTTAAGATGATTAGATCTATTTCGGCTATACGGTCATTGTCCCAATTGGGAGTTTTCCCCTCAATTTCCTTTTCCCATTTGGCATCATTGAGCAAAGTCTTGGTCAAAAGGTCATTTGCAAAAATCATATCCTGTTGGTCTTTGAGCAAGGAGGGTAGAAAAAAACGATTCCCTGAAGCTTCGGTTGCTTTTCGAAGTCGTTTGGACAAAAAAGTGTTCACAATGGGGAAATCATCGACCCAAGTGAGTTTATCATCCTCAAAATATTCATAAATCTTCTCGTTCGGGGCAATTATTTCCTTAAAAAGCTGTGCCACCACTTCCCTATCGTTTTCATATCCATCCTTTCCATTGGTCATGTATTCTTTGTATATCTCACTGGAAACGACCTCTTTGTACAGAATCTTTACATACTCATCGTTCAAGTACCAGTTGTTCAATTTTCTTTTGGAAAGTTCGTCTTTCAGGAGTTCATTTTCAGCAATTTGAAGCAATAACCTGTTCTTCACAAACTTTTCCCGATCGGGATACTTATCTTCCTCAGTGGCAAGGTACTTTTTGGAAGCATGACTGGCATGTTTGGCCGCCAAACGCTGTAATTCGGCCAAAAGGCTTAGAATCAGCAAATAGAGCACGTACATATTTTCAATACTAACTCTTAGGAATTTTTCCTGTTTCTGCAAGGAGTCGTCCTTGGATTGGACCAGTGCGTAGATACACTGCATCACTTTTACTCTGATATGCCTTCTGGTAAGCATTTTTAAAGAACTTTTAAAGTCATTGATTGGCTTTCACAGCGCAAAAATAGTCTTATATTTCAATGTGGCCTACCAAAGTTGTTTTCTTATCAGTTTTATAACATTTATTTTCGGGCCAATGGTATATCTTTGTTCGATTGTCAATCATCAGACGTTCTAAAAACCACCTTCCCTCTTATGAAGGAACTGAAACACCTTAATAAATACTTCAAAAAATATTGGTTTAAGTTATTGATGGGGGTGTTGATCACCATCATTGCTAGATTGTTCTCTTTGGTCTTACCCCATTACGTGAACAATTCCATCCAAATTGTTGAAAAGTACACTGGAAATACCATTACACTTTCCGAAGCAAAGCAATCTTTGTTCCATTACATATTGATTGTAGTTGGAGCGGCTTTACTTTCCGCTCTGTTCACTTTTTTGATGCGGCAGACCATCATTAATGTATCCCGGTATATTGAATATGACCTAAAGAACGAGGTGTTTGATCACTATCAAATCCTGAACCTTGATTTTTACAAAAAGAATCGTGTCGGGGACCTCATGAACCGTATCAGCGAGGATATCAACCAAGTGCGCATGTACGGCGGACCTGCCATTATGTATGGCATCCAGACCTTCACGCTTTTTGCCTGTTTGATCCCATTAATGTTCATAAAAGCGCCAACCTTGGCTGCTTATACTTTGTTGCCTTTACCTGTTTTATCGGTTTTGATTTATCAGATCAGTAAAATCATCCATAAAAGAAGTACCAAGGTCCAAGAATTCCTGTCAACCCTGTCCACCTTTACCCAAGAATCCTTTTCAGGGGTTTCCGTGATCAAAGCTTATAGCATAGAACCACGGATCAACCAAGAACTTAGGGATTTGGCCACAGAAGGAAAGGACACTAGCATGGCCTTGGCCAAAGTAAACGCTTGGTTTTTCCCCTTGATGGTGCTGCTCATTGGTATTAGCAACACCATTGTTATCTACGTGGGTGGCATGCAATATATAAATGGGCAAATAGAATCTTTTGGAATTATTGCTGAGTTTATCCTATATGTAAACATGCTAACATGGCCTGTCGCCATTGTGGGATGGCTCACTTCCATCATCCAAAGAGCTGAAGCCTCACAAAAACGGATCAATGAATTTTTAACCATACAACCCACCATTAAAAATGAGGTTGTAGCGTCTACACCTATCAAAGGGGATATTGAGTTCAGGAATGTGTCCTTCACCTATGATGACACCAACATTACTGCCTTGGACAATGTATCCTTTACAATAAAAGCTGGGGAAACCGTTGCTTTTTTAGGAAAAACGGGATCTGGAAAATCCACTATCCTGGATTTGGTGGCCCGCTTGTACGACACCTCTTCGGGCGAGGTTTTGGTAGATGGTATTCCCGTTCAAAAGCTCAACCTGAACAGTCTAAGGAGTTCTATTGGTGCCGTACCGCAGGATGCTTTCCTCTTTTCGGACACCATAGAGAACAACATCCGCTTTGGTGATGAAAATGCTTCATTTGATGAGATTGTAGCTGTGGCGAAGAAAGCCGTTGTGCATGAAAACATTGAGGGTTTTGCCAAGAAATACAATACTATACTAGGTGAGCGGGGTATAACCCTTAGTGGTGGACAGAAGCAACGGGTCTCCATAGCGCGGGCGTTGCTCAAAGACCCCCAAATTTATCTTTTTGATGACTGCTTGTCCGCCGTGGATACCGAAACTGAGGAAGAAATCCTGAACAATCTCAAACGGGCATCCCAAAACAAGACCACCCTGATAGTAAGTCATAGGGTATCATCTGCCAAGAATGCCGATAAGATTATTGTGTTGGAAAATGGCAAGATTATTCAAGAAGGCACCCATGATCAATTGAACAATGTTGATGGTTATTATAAAGAACTCTATATCAACCAGCTTTCAGGGAAAGAATAATAAAAAAGTTGCTGAATTAGCTTTTTTTTTACATTTTTGGTAGAATTATACAACAAAGCAACTAATTACAACAACAGACCACATGGGCGAGAAAGATATCATGGATCAGGAAGAAATTTACTCCAAAGTCTTACGGGCCGGGAGAAGAACTTACTTTTTTGATGTAAGAAGCACAAAGGCCGGTGATTATTACTTAACCATTACGGAAAGTAAAAAATTTACCCATGATGATGGCTCCTTCCACTACAAAAAGCACAAAATCTATCTGTACAAAGAAGATTTTACCGCTTTCAAGGAAATTATGGAAGAAATGATGGATTACATCATTGACGAAAAGGGCCAAGAGGTAATTTCCGAACGTCATCAAAAGGATTTTAAAAAAGAAGAAAACGACATTAGTGAAAATGGAACTGCCCCAGGTAGTTTTACCGATGTTGATTTTGATGACATTTAATTGGGATATCATCCTAAAAAAACATTAAAACGACCTTCACAATGTAGGTCGTTTTTTTATTTTTAACCTATGACTAATTCAAGAAGAAACCAATGAAAAATTTCAACTTCCTTTTCCTTGCCATTTTTGCAAGTTTTACCCTTAATGCCCAAGAAGTTACTTTGGACTATTATTTGCCCGATGACATTTCTTATGATAGTACAATCCCAAAACCAGTGGATGTCATTGGCCATGAAGTTGGGGAATGGCACGTGACCCACGACAAATTGATGTTCTACATGCAGACCCTTGCCGCTTCCAGCGACAGGATCACCATTGAAAATCGGGGAACAACTTTTGAGGGAAGACCTTTACTCCTGCTCACGGTGACTTCACCAAAAAATCATCAAAATATAGAGACCATTCGGCAACAGCATGTGGCTCTTTCCGAAGGAAATGCCAATACAGACACCGCCAATATGCCCATTGTGGTCTACCAAGGGTTTTCCATTCACGGAAACGAACCCAGTGGTTCCAATGCGGGATTGGCTTACGCCTATTATCTTGCTGCTGCCCAAGGCCCAGAAATTGAATCTCTTTTAGACAATATGGTCATTCTCATGGATCCCAGTTTCAATCCTGATGGGCTACAACGTTTTGCCTATTGGGCCAACATCCACAAAAGCCAGAACTTAAATCCAGACAACAACGAAAGGGAATACCATGAAGTATGGCCCGGAGGACGTACAAATCATTATTGGTTTGATATGAACCGTGACTGGCTTCCCGTGCAATTACCGGAGAGTAGAGCCCGAATTGAAACGTTTCACAAATGGTTGCCCAATATTTTGACCGACCACCATGAAATGGGCACCAACTCCACCTTTTTCTTTCAACCCGGGGAACCTACAAGGGTACATCCATTGACACCAAAAATAAATCAGGAACTTACCAAGGAAATTGGAAGCTACCATGCCAAGGCTTTGGACAAAATTGGGTCACTCTACTACTCCGAAGAGAATTATGATGATTATTATTACGGAAAAGGATCTACATTCCCCGATGTAAATGGAAGTATCGGCATTCTTTTTGAACAAGGCAGCTCAAGAGGTCATATCCAAGAGAGCGAAAATGGTATTTTAACCTTCCCATTTACCATAAGAAACCAATTTACTACTGCGCTATCTACCATTGAGGCCGCAAAGAATATGCGTACCAAAATTTTGGACTATCAGAAAGCGTTCTATGCAGACCTTCGCAATGAAGCCGCCCGTAGCAAAACAAAGGCCATTATTTTTGGTGATAGCAAGGACGCTTCAAAAACTTGGCATTTGGCCGAAATTCTTAAGAGACATAAGATCAAGTTTCACGAATTAGCCTCTGATGCCACCATTGGTGGGAAAACTTTCAAAAAAGGGCATAGCTATGTAGTTCCGATGAACCAAAAGAATCCAAGACTCATCAACGCCATGTTTGAAAAGCGAACCACTTTTACCGATAGTCTTTTTTATGACATCTCCGCTTGGACCTTTCCTTTGGCCTTCAATGTGGATTACGCAGAACTTAGTTCCCTGTCCAATGCAGGACCTGAGGTTATGGATTTTGAAAAACCTTCTGGCGGCGTTGACAAAAAGAGCAGCTACGCCTATGTGTTCGAGTGGCATGAATATTATACACCAAAGGTCTTGAACAAAATTTTGGAAAAAGGATTGAGGGCCAAAGCGGCCATGTCTCCCTTTACCTTGGAAGGAACACGCTATGACTATGGTTCTATCATGGTTCCCGTCCAAAATCAAAAACTGGATTCGGATGGGCTTTATACCTTTTTGAATAAAATTGCCCAAGAAAGTAGCATTAAAATTAATGGTGTTTCAACAGGCTATACCCAAGGCATAGATTTGGGAAGCAATGATTTTGAAGCCCTGAAAAAGCAGAAAGTTGCCTTGTTGATAGGAGATGGCACGCGTTCCTACGATGCCGGGGAAATCTGGCACTTGTTCGATACGCGCTACGACATGAAAATCACAAAAATAGACACCCGTTATTTCAACAGTGCGGATCTTGATTCGTACACTGCATTGATTCTTCCAGGAACTGGTTGGGGCGGCAGTAATCTATTGGATAAAAAAGGTGCCGAAAAGGTTAAGGAATGGGTAAAGAACGGGGGTACCGTGATTGGCTACCGAAACACGGCCAATTGGTTTAAAAGCAACGAATTCATAGATTTAGAGCTACGCAAGGATACTTTGGTCGCCAAAAACATTCCTTTTGATCAAAAACAGGATTTTCAAGGAGCCCAAGTTACAGGTGGCGCCATCTTTGAAGCCATATTGGATAGATCACATCCCATTAATTATGGTTACAAAAACGACAGATTGGCCCTATTCAGAAATACCAACATCTATTTGAACCCAGAAAAGAACAGCTATGACAACCCGATTCAGTACACCAATAATCCGTTGTTGAGTGGTTATATTTCGGAAGAAAATGCAGAACTCATCAAAAATAGTGTTCCATTCAAGGTAAAACGAATGGGTAAGGGAAGAGTGGTATTGTTTACAGACAACACCAACTTCAGGGCATTTTGGTATGGCACCAACAAGCTTTTGATGAACGCCATTTTCTTTGGACACATGATGTAAGGGATGTTGTAGTGCATCCACTAATGGAAAGAGTCATCCAAAAATGAACAATTATGGCTAGAACCCCAAGCAATATGTTGCCACTGGGCACCAAAGCTCCAGATTTCAAATTAAGGGACACTGTTTCTGATAAAATCCTTTCTTTATCAGATTTGAAAGGAGAAAAAGGAACCGTGGTCATGTTCATTTGCAATCATTGCCCCTTTGTGATTCATGTAAACCCAATGATATCCAAACTTGGCAAGCAATACCAAGCCCATGGTATTGGTTTTGTGGCGATTTCCAGCAACGATGTGGTTAATTATCCTCAGGATGCCCCGCATCTTATGAAAGAAAATGCCAGGGAAATGGAATACACGTTTCCTTATCTCTATGATGAAAGTCAGGAAGTGGCCAAAGCATACGACGCAGCCTGCACGCCTGACTTTTATCTTTTCAATTCTGGTTTGGAATTGGTGTACCGAGGACAATTGGACGATTCAAGACCGGGAAATGGCTTGCCACTCACCGGGTCCGACCTCCAAGATGCCATGGATGCCATTTTAACCGGGAAGCAAGTAAACATAGATCAGAAGCCTAGTATTGGCTGCAATATTAAATGGAAGTAGATGAAAATCAGTCCAAAAGAGGCCCTGGAAGAACTATCGACCAAAAATTCCCGCTTTTTGACCTTGTTTCAGCACGGCAGTCTGTCCGTTGAAATTTACAAACCAGAAAAAGTCGATCTACAACAACCCCATTCCAGGGACGAGGTGTATGTAGTAATTTCTGGAAGTGGTGAGTTTTTGAACAATGGAAAGAGAACCACTTTTTCGGTTGGAGATTTCTTGTTTGTGCCTGCAGGAGTGGAGCATCGGTTTGAAAATTTCACTGATGATTTTGCCACATGGGTATTATTCTATGGTCCAGAAGGAGGAGAAAGCGACACATGAACAATCTTGTAGTTTTGGAAACTGTGGATGCTCCCACACTGGAAACGTATATCTCCGTTGGGAAAAAATCTTATCGGGAACACTACCTCCATCTGTGGGAAAACGAAGACCCTACTCCTTATATTTCCATTGGCTTTACCAACACTATTGTAAGTGCAGAGTTAATGGACCCCAACGTAACCAATTACCTTGTAAAAATGGGTCAGGATATTGTTGGCATCGTAAAATTGGTGAAGAACAAAGGGGTGGATGAATTTCCTGATGAGACATCACTCAAAGCAGAAAAAATCTATCTGCTCAAGGCATTTTCTGGAAAAGGATTGGGTAAAAAGGTGCTTCAACTTATCGAAAAAGAAGCCATCGACCTAAAAAAGAAAGTAGTTTGGCTAGATACCATGCAAAAAGGGAAACCCTTGCAATTTTACCTTAAAAATGGCTTCAAAATAAAAAGAGAAAGTGAACTTACCATTATTGGGGCAAAACCTTCAGAAAAAGCCATGTACATTTTGACAAAACAACTTTGATTTACCAGCCTTGACGTTCCAAAAGATTTTTAATATGGGCAAAATGATGGCTGCCGTGCCATGCATAGCGTCCTATGTTTTCCTTTAGTGTTGTCTCCTCATTACCATCGGGGTGCGTAAACTTGCATTGTAAATCTTCCTCTGTAAGGCCTTTTAAAAGATGTACAAGCTTGGCATGTACCACTTTTAAGTGGTCCAAGGACATTTGTATGGGAGCGGTCTTGGAATCAAACAATTCTGCCCAAGCTTTCTCATCATAAGGCTTGATCAACGGATTGTCCTCGGTAAGTGCCCATTTAAATCGAATATAGCTATGATGGTGACTATCCGAAATATGGTGTACCAACTGCCTCACCGTCCAACCATCTGGGCGATAAGGAGTCTCCAATTGTTCCTCGGAAAGTGGATTGACCATATTTGCCAAGCGCTCGGGAAGATATTCCAAAATAGCAATCCATTCATCCAAATTTTGTTGCGTGATCGGTTCTGGAATCTGATAGTGCCCGATGGGATACCGAAGTTGTTCCAATTGTTCTTTTTCCATACATCAAAAATAATGAACTCTTGCATGCAAACACAAATCACACGACTACAAAGTATAAGTGCAGCATAGAATTTTAATACACTTTTAACGCGCTGAAAAACCAACAATTAATTTATCTACTAATTTTGTAGGATACTATTATTTTTAATCTAAAAACAAAATACAAATGGCCACACTACGATTGGGCGATACCGCTCCTGATTTCACTGCCGTAACTTCTGAGGGCACATTGAACTTTTACGATTATCTTGGTGATGGTTGGGGCATTCTTTTCTCCCACCCTGCCGATTTTACTCCGGTTTGTACAACTGAGTTGGGTACTGCCGCCAAGTTTAAGGACGAATTTGATAAGCGCAATGTTAAAATGATGGCTTTGAGTGTTGATGGTGCCGAATCCCACAAGGAATGGATAAAGGACATCAACGAAACACAGCAAACAGTAGTCAATTTTCCTATTATTGCGGACGAGGACAGAAAAGTATCCGACCTATATGATATGATTCACCCAAATGCCAACGACACCCTTACCGTTCGTTCGGTATTCATTATTGGGTCTGACAAAAAAGTTAAGTTAATATTGACCTATCCCGCTTCAACAGGAAGAAACTTTTACGAGTTGCTGAGGGTCGTGGATTCCCTTCAGTTAACGGCAAACCACAAAGTGGCCACTCCTGCTAACTGGAAAAATGGGGAAAAAGTAGTGGTAAGTCCTGCCATACCCACCGAAGAGGCCAAACAAATCTTTTCCCGTGGCGTTGAAGAAGTTAAGCCTTATTTGCGGTTAACTCCAGACCCAACAGCATAGTTATTTACAAGAAAAAAGCATAAAAAGCCTAATTATCAATAAATTAAATGTACTTTCGCTGCTCAATTAATTTTTTTAGTATTTATTATGAGTAAAGGAACAGTAAAATTCTTCAATGATTCAAAAGGTTATGGTTTTATCACTGAAGAAGGTTCAGAAACAGATCACTTTGTACACGTTTCAGGTTTGATCGACGAAATTAGAGAAGGTGATGTTGTAGAATTTGAACTACAACAAGGTAAAAAAGGATTAAACGCCGTAAACGTGCAAGTTATTGATTAAGGCATAAACGTACTTTTTTATAGATCAAAAACCCGGACAATTGTCCGGGTTTTATTTTTTTAAAAATTCCACGCAACCTCTTTTCTTTTTACTATCTACTCTAAAACACCGTTCCCCATAACCATTAAACAACAAATACCATGACCGCTTTTTTTTGGATACTCCTCATCCTTTTTATCATCAATGCATTATTGCTCATTGTAAGTGCCATTGGTTCCAAAAAGGGTTCTTAAAATAAGGGACTCTCAACGGAGAATAGAGTAAGTTTTTAAAATTAAAGGCAATAGAGTAGGGTTTTCTTACGTTGAATTGTTATCAATAAAAAGACAAAAATCCAATATGGGCACATTCTTTACCGTTTTACTTCTATTACTGGTTGTCAACTTTGGTGTACTGTTGATCAGTAGCAAAAGCACAAAATAAAAAAGCTCCCTTTTTTAAGGAAGCTTTTCCAGTATCATTGAATTAAACTCATGTTATTTCACATCCATCAGTTCCACATCAAAAATCAAAGTGGCGTCTGGTGGAATAACACCTCCAGCTCCAGCACTTCCATACGCCAAGTGCGATGGTATTACAAATCTGGCCTTATCACCTACCTGCAACAATCCTATCCCTTCATCCCATCCAGGAATTACTTGGCCAACACCAAGGCTAAAATCAATAGGTTGATTTCTCTTATAGGAAGAATCAAAAACCTGCCCGTTGGACAAACAGCCTTCGTAGTGTACTGAAACGGTACTCCCTTTTTGGGGCTTGGCACCACTTCCCTTTTGAATAATTTTATAGCGTAGTCCGCTGTCGGTCTTGTCAAAACCAGCAGCCAACTCCTCCATCTCCGCTTCTGCCTTGGCTTTAGCTTCCGCAATTCGTTTTTCACGGGCACCCTCAAAAGTCCTGAAAGCCTCAATGGCATTCCAATTTTGGGCAGCATCTCCTACTCTGACTATTTCCAAACTTTCAATAGCATCTCCTTGAGCAATGGTATCCACAACTTCCTGTCCATGCTCCACATGTCCGAAAACTGTATGCTTATTGTCCAACCAAGGTGTGGCCACATGGGTAATAAAAAATTGGCTCCCATTGGTACCAGGACCAGCATTGGCCATGGAAAGTACCCCCGGTCCTTCATGGGTCAATTCCGGATGAAACTCATCATCAAACTTATACCCAGGGTCTCCAGTTCCAGTACCTTCCGGACAGCCTCCTTGAATCATAAAATCAGCAATAACTCTGTGGAATTTCAACCCATCATAGTAGGGTTTACCTTGTGGTTTTGCCGAATTTTCCATATTTCCTTCTGCCAAAGCCACAAAATTACCCACAGTACCCGGGGTTTTATCATAAGTAAGCTTCACCAATATTTCACCTTTGGAGGTATTGAATTTCGCGTAGATTCCGTCTTGCATATCTTCTGATTATAAATTATTCGGATGTTATATTTTCCAAGGATGCAAAGGTAGGGGTTTTAAAGAGCATTACCTTGAATAGATGGTTTTTTGGGAAATAGAAAGTATTTTTATACCTATATGCAACCATCAAAACCTCAGTAAAGATTCTTTCGAAAATTTGATACATGACAAATACAATGAACTGGAGCGCCTTATTTTTATGCGCCATGCTATGCGTTACCACCGCATATGGCAAAAAAGGTACAGCCCGAAGTGTCTTTCCCATAAAAACGCTCCTCTTTAAGGTTACCAGCCCCAATACCCAAAAAACTTCTTATTTGTTTGGGACGCACCATGCGTTTGGAAAACAGTTCTTTGATTCCCTCACATCAGCCAATGAATTTTTGGCGACTTCGGACCTATTAATAAAGGAAAATCTGAATATTCCTGGGCAAATGGCCGAGGATATCATTAACCACCGTGAAGTGGAAACCAAGTGGAATCAGTACTTGGACAGAGAAGATTTACAATGGGTCCAACGTATTTTTGCATCAAGTAAAATGGATTTCAACAAATTGACGCCGACCGAGCTTCACGTGTTCTTGAACCGCTATTTTAAAGAACGAATCTGTTTGTCAAAAGATACTGAAGCCAATTATCTTTCCCTGGATGATTACATAGGCATCAAGGCGCAAAATCTAAACATTCCCCTGTTGGGATTGGAAACCACGGAAGAACAAATCAATCTTATCAACAAAGATGTGGAAGGCATGCCCAAAAGAGTCCATAAAAAAAGACTTGTAGGGATCATTAAAAAATTTAAATCCAAAAATAAAGATGGTTGTGGAGAAGTGGATTGGTACGCCAAAATGAATATTGATTACCAATGGAACCGTCCTTGCACCAATACTTTGATATTGACCAATAGAAACAAGGCATGGATGAAAACTATAGAGAGCAAACTACAAACCAATAACTGTTTTATTGTGGTAGGGTTAAGCCATCTTATGTATGAATGTGGGTTGATACCCCAGTTAAAGGCTTTGGGCTATACCGTAACCCCGGTAGCACCAAACTAATGCCATGTCATAAATTTAAAATCATACAATATGAAAGACCCTTGGTTAAAACGATGGGACGCACGATATAGCAACACTGCATACGCCTTTGGGGAAAAACCCAATGAGTATCTGCGCGAACAATTGGAAAAGCTTCAGCCTGGGAGCATCCTCTTTGCCGCTGAGGGTGAAGGCCGCAATGCCGTGTATGCCGCCAAATTGGGTTGGACCGTTTCCGCATTCGACATCAGTACGGAAGGACGGAAAAAAGCATTACAGCTTGCCGAAAAGAACAAAGTATACTTGAACTATGAGGTGGGGCAACTACCCGACCTTGCATATACCGAAGGGCAATTTGATGCCATTGTACTGATCTATGCCCATTTTCCGGCCTCCATTAAGTCCACATACCACAAACTGCTCAGCGCCTATTTACGCAAGGGTGGGACGGTAATTTTTGAGGCTTTTGGGAAAAAACATCTGCCCTATCGGGAGAAAAACCCCAAGGTGGGCGGCCCTAGGGACTTAGAAAGCCTCTTCTCCATGGAAGAATTGCTCCAAGATTTTACGGATTATGAAATCATTGAGCTTGTGGAAAAGGAAGTTGAGCTCAACGAAGGACTTTACCACTCGGGAACTGGTTCGGTGGTGCGGTTTGTGGGACGGAAAAAATAAAATAACCAAATCACTCTTTTTTGAAACTGGAAACCCTGAACTTAGACCAAAAACCTGCCGGATGACAAAAATCACCTCGAAGCCCAACTGCGGAAACTCTCCCAAAATGGCATTTTTGAAAGAATTCAATAGTGCGTTTGTCAAAGCCAATGTGAAATTCCTTCTGGACAGTGTAACGGATGATATCGTCTGGACCATTGTTGGGAATGGAAAAATAGAGGGAAAAGAGCAATTTGCCGATGCATTGGAACAAATGACCACCGAAAACATATCGGAATTGATCTTGGACCAAATCCTTAGCCACGGAAAAGAAGGGGCTGTACGCGGGACCATGGTGATGCGGAACGGAAAGCAGTATGCCTTTTCGGACTTTTATGAGTTCAAAGGGGCCAAAGGCGAAAAGATCAAGAGCATGACCTCCTACGTCATCAAACTATAAAACGAACCGCAGAGATACTACAAGGAATGAAATCGAACATTGAAACCATAAAGGATTTGTACCAAGACTTCTCCAAAGGAGATACCAACGCCATAAAGGAAAAATTTGCCCTGGACATTGAATGGATCCAAATGAAGGGCTTTCCCAATGGAGGGCACCATATTGGGTTTGATGCCATTCTCAAAAACGTGTTCCAGAATTTTGGGGAGAACTGGACCTCTTGGACCGCAACCATTGACGAATATGTGGATGTAGGCGAATCGGTCTTTGCCATTGGACAGTACAAGGGCACTTATGGCAAAACGGGAAAATCCATGACCGCGGATTTTGCCCATCGGTATGTCCTGAAAAACGGAAAGATCACCAAGTTTACCCAATATACGGACACCAAGTTGGTGGCTGATGTGATGCAATGATCTCCTTAAAACCTAAAAAGCTCCAACAAGGGAACTTCCAGAACTTGGGCAATTTCATATAAAGTGTAGACCGTTGGATTTACCCTCCCATTTTCAATCTTCTCCAAAGCTTGCCGGTCTTTACCACAAGCATATGCCAAATCGGCTTGCCGCAACCCCTTTTCTTCCCGGAGTTGGACCAACCGCTTTCTGAGTTTCATTTTTAGCTCTTCTTTGTCCACAAAACAAATATCAACTATTGAAATGGAAATTGTGTCATACAAAAGTTTGACAAATCAAATTAATTTATTGACTGTCATATAATTATATGACATTTTAAAGATTTATCGTTCAGAAAAAAGCTTTCCCTTGTTATTTTGGAGCAGGATCCCGACCAATCCACCTCATAGGATCCAAACTATTCCCAAACATGCATATAGCCTACAAACGCCTCCCCGAAATTGAAAATTCGCAGCTCATTGCCTTGATGAACCATCCCTTGGTCCGCCGCCAAATGCCCTTGCTAAAAGAAAATTTCACCGAGGAGCACTGCAAGGCCTTTATCACCGCCAAGGAACAACTGTGGCAGGAACACGGGTACGGACCATGGGCCTTTGTGGTAGATGGCACGTTTGCAGGTTGGGGCGGCCTACAGCCCGAAAATGGGGAGGCCGATCTGGCCTTGGTCCTCCATCCGGATTATTGGGGACTGGGCAAAAGCTTGTATAAAGGCATCATTAAAAAGGCTTTTGGGGAGATGGGACTGCCCTCGGTAACCGTATTGTTCCCGCCCACGCGCACCCGCGTACAAGGTTTGCTTCGCTTGGGGTTTGTAAGGGAACGTGAGCTTCATGTGGGCAATGAACGGTTCATCAGGTATCGCTTATGGAACCCAAATGCGGTAGAATCCCATAAGTCTTAAATTTCTGGAAATCTCATAAATTTTGCCGATTTTTATAGGATTGTTTGTACCTATTTTACAGTTGTATGGGGAAAAGAAAAAAGCAGGCGAAAATTTTACGGGTTTTTAGAAAAGTGCACCGTACCACAGGTGCCTTTTTATTTGTATTCTTCTTTTTCATATCGGTCTCCGGCCTGTTGCTCGGCTGGAAAAAGAACACTGCAGGGATGATCCTTCCCGAGTCGCAAAAGGGCACTTCCACCGATCTACGGGACTGGCTCCCAGTGGACAGCCTACATACCGTTGCCTGCAATACCTTGCACAACTCCGTTTCGCCCCAACTTTCCTTGGAACTGGACCGCATTGATATGCGAAAAGACAAGGGCATGGTAAAGTTTGTCTTTGTGGATGAATACTACGAGGTACAGTTGGATGGTGCCACGGGCAATGTGCTTTCCATTGGCCAGCGCCGTTCAGACTTTTTGGAAAAAGTACACGACGGCTCCATTCTGGACCGTTATCTGGGAACTTCGGGAGTGATAAAATTGGTGTATACCAGTATGATGGGCACTTCACTCTTGTTGTTCACCATCACAGGTTTTTGGTTGTGGTACGGCCCCAAAAGAATGAAAAAGACCACAAAGTCCAAACTTGTGTCGACTTCAAAGACAGGTTAAATGGTCATTTTGGTATATTAGGCGTATGATCCAACCCTAAATACCTCTATTATGACCAAAGGACGAATGGAAGCTTTCAGCGATGGCGTACTGGCCATCATCATCACCATCATGGTTTTGGAAATCAAGGTTCCCCACGGAGAGGAATTCACGGACCTTGTTCCTTTGATCCCAGTTTTTTTGAGCTATGTGCTCAGTTTTATCTATTTGGGCATCTATTGGAACAACCATCACCATATGATGCACACGGTAAAAAAGGTCACGGGAAAGGTACTTTGGGCCAATCTGCATCTTTTGTTCTGGCTCTCCTTGGTTCCCTTTGTAACAGGGTGGATGGGCGAAAACCATTTTTCGGAAAACCCTATTGCCCTATATGGTGTCATCCTTTTGATGGCAGCACTGGCGTATTTCTATCTACAGTACACTATCATTAAAACACAGGGAGAGGACTCCGTATTGAAAAAAGCCGTGGGCAAGGACCTGAAGGGCAAGCTTTCCCCCATTCTGTACCTTATTGGGATTGCTTTTGCCTGGATTACACCATGGGTATCAGGAGCTATGTTCGTCCTTGTAGCCTTGATTTGGCTCATTCCCGACAAAAGAATCGAACGGATTTTGGAGGGTTGACCCTTGGTTATCCCTTTATTTTTGATGCTGGAATAATACCGTATTTATCCATTAGGTACACCAGACTGGCCATAGAAGCTGCTCCCAGCTCCAGCTCACGTTTGTTCACGTGCTCAAAAGTGTCGTTCTCGGCATGGTGATGGTCAAAATACCGTTGTGAATCGGGTACCAAACCGGCCAGGACAATATCGGGGTTTTTCATGGGGCCAATGTCGGCACCACTAAACCCTTTCACGAACAAATGGATTAAATAAGGTTCAAACAAGCTTTTCCAGCTTTGGATCTGGTCAAAATTTTCATCGGAACAATCCAGTGAAAAACCCCTTGGGGTAAATCCACCTGAATCGCTTTCCAAGGCAAAGACGTGGTTTTCGTTCTTGCTCAAGGCCACTTCGGCATATTTGTTACCTCCGCGGAGGCCGTTTTCCTCATTCATGAACAGCACTACGCGAATGGTGCGCTTGGGTTTGTATCCCGTTTTCTTCAACAATCGAAGGACGTCCATGCTCTGTACGCAACCGGCACCATCGTCATGGGAACCATCACCCAAATCCCAAGAATCCAAATGTCCACCCACGACCATTACCTCATTGGGATAGGTACTTCCCTTGATTTCGCCAATGACGTTATAAGATTGCACATCCTCGTATTGCTTGCAATTCTGCTTAAAATAAAATTTGATGTTGGGATTGAGTTTTAGGGTGGTACTCAACAAATCGGCCCCGTTGGTACTGATGGCCGCCGCAGGAATCCTCTGGGAAACGGGCGTATCGCCATAGCTCATGGAACCCGTATGCGGATAATCATCCGAGCGCAGGTTCATGGAACGTACGATCACACCAAGCGCACCATACTTGGCCGCCTCGGCCGCACCGGAATACCGTTGGTCCACACAACCAGAATACGATGCAAAAGTGCTTATCAGCGTAGGGTCCATAGGTCGATTGTAAAAGACAATCTTTCCCGCTATTTTATCCTTGCCCAATTTTTGAAGGTCTTCTATCCCCTGAACCTCAACAATATTGGCCTTTAGGCCACCATCTGGCGTGGCCACGGAACCTCCCAAGGCACAAATGGGCATGTTGGTAGTGAGTCCGGGTTTGGTTTCCATATAAGCAAACTCCGGGAGTCCCCTTACCCATTTGGGTACCATTACGGGCTGTAACCATACTCTATCTAACCCTAATGAATCCAACTGGCCTTTGGTGTACTCAACTGCCTGTTGTGCCTGTACTGACCCAGACAAACGACCACCAATCTGGTTCGAAAGGTAATCCAACCATTCGTACGCCTGCCCATCAGTTAAGGCTTTGTCGTATATGGCCTTTATTTGCTTTTCGTCATCGGATTGTGAAAAAAAAGGGGTGCTTGCCAGCAAAAGGGTTAAAAACAGTACTAATCTCATGGGGTTTCTTTTTCCAGTTCTTGTTTAAAGGTTTCTAAATTAGCCTTTATTTTATCATCGAGCTCGGGTTCCTCGATATCTTTGTACTTTTTTAACGCTTCCAGCATTACGGATGCCACAATGACACGGGCCGCCTCTTTATTGTCTGCCGGAACCACAAACCAAGGTGCATGTTCCTTGGAGGTTTTGTTCAAGGCCTCTTCATAACATTTTTGATAGTTATCCCATAGTTTGCGCTCTTCAAGGTCACCTGGGGAAAATTTCCAGTTTTTTCGCTTTAAATGGATTCTGCGCAATAAACGTTGACGCTGTTCTTCTTTGGAGAGGTGTAGAAAAAACTTAAAGATCACCGTCCCATTTTCGGCCACATGCTTTTCAAAATCATTGATTTGTCTGTAACGTTTCTCCCAAAAGGCATCATCTATATCGGAAACCGATTCCACTCCGGGTATATTCTCCCCTAAAATGTATTCGGGATGCACTTTGGTGACCAGTACATTCTCATAATGGGTCCTGTTGAATACGGAAAACTTGCCCCGTTCTGGCAGTGCAATGTAATGTCGCCATAGATAGTCGTGTCTCAATTCCAACGGTGTGGGTACCTTAAAACTATGCACTACCACCCCCCGAGCATTAAAGTCTTTGAAGACTTCCCTGATCAAGCTATCCTTTCCTGCGGTATCCATGCCCTGTAGGCATACCAAAACTCCATATTTACCATGGGCATACATGGTATCTTGGAACTCTCCTAAATCCTTCCTGATTGACTTGAGTTCCTTTTTCAACTCTTTTTCTGACGCTCCAAAATCCTGATATGTAGCTCTTTGGGATAAATTAAACCCTTCTTCTACTTTATATGTATTCGTATTGATTTTTTCCATGGGATTGAATATAGTCCATTTTGAGCACTCTTTCAACCCAAAAAAGACTGCTGTTCATCGACACTTTTACCACTCATGGATGAAGATTGCTTTTTTATCGATCTTATTCGTAACGGCCTCACCCCTGTCCTAATTTAGTGGGAATCAAAGACGCTACGTCCCAAATCAAATGCGTTATGAATACTAGAAAGATTATCCTACTTATAGTCTTTGTCATAGGTATACTTGGCCTATGCTTAATGGTTTCATTTAGAGGCACAAATGCCTGTGAATATGCCAATTCCAACCTTGAATACATCAAAAGCAAAATACAGGATGCCGTTGTTTCCAAAGACATGGAAATGGCCAAATACCATGCATACAAGGCGTTGAATGGCATTGAAAAAACCCGATCCAATTTTTTGGACTGCGGATGCGAGGGAACCATTGAAAGTCTGGAGAATGCCCTAACTGAGCTTAAAACTGCTACTAAGGCCGAGTCTTTAAAGACTTCCAAAAAATCATTGCACCGAGCTTTGGAGAACACCTTGATCGGCATTAAAGTGCTACGGGTTTTTGAACAAGAGCATATAAGCTCTTACGGTAACTCTACTTTGGTCATGAACACCAAGGAAGCGTTGGAAAACCAACATGGAATGTTCCTGACGCATGAAAATATGGTAAAGCAGCAGGTACACAATTGCCTTTTAGGGTTTGAATCCTCTTTGGAAAAAGTGGTTCAAGAGGTAGATTGTGAGGAAGCGCAACGATTTGTGAGCAATATTTATGAGGAATCAAGGTTGGTCCTGCTCAACACCGAATTGTCGGCCCACAAGAAAGAATACCATCAGCGGGTAAAGAACCTTACCAAAGATGCACTTTCACGTTTGGATAAATGTGGCGCTTTGGAATGATTATTTACTGGCAAAGAGCTTAACGTCCTCTTCGGACACTTCCTTGCCGCCAAGAATAATCAAACGTTCAACCACATTACGTAGCTCCCTAACATTTCCGGTCCAGTCATACCCTTTAAGAAGTTCGGTGGCCTTTTTTGAAAACTCCTTGGGAGCTGTTCCTTGTTCGGATGCTATTTTCTTGGCAAAATGTTCTATCAGTATAGGAATATCGTCCCGTCTATCATTCAATGCAGGTACTTTTATTAGGATGACCGCCAAACGATGGTAAAGGTCCTCTCTAAACTTTCCGTCCTCTATCTCCTTTTTTAAATCCTTGTTGGTAGCTGCCAACACGCGAACATCTACTTTAATGTCCTTATCGGAACCTACCCTGGAAATCTTGTTTTCTTGCAACGCTCGAAGTACCTTGGCTTGTGCCGACAAGCTCATATCGCCAATCTCGTCCAAAAATATAGTGCCTTTGTTAGCAGCCTCAAACTTGCCTGCCCGATCCTTAACAGCAGAAGTAAAGGCGCCTTTTACATGGCCAAACAATTCACTCTCTATCAATTCGGATGGAATAGCAGCACAGTTCACCTCAATAAAAGGTGCTGCGGACCGTGGACTTTTTTGATGTAGCCAATGGGCCACCAATTCCTTTCCTGTACCATTAGATCCTGTGATCAGTACGCGTGCATCGGTGGGGGCCACCTTTTCAATCATATCCTTAATGACTCCAATTTCTTCGCTATTGCCCACCATCTCATAATTCTTGGAAACCTTCTTTTTAAGGATTTTATTCTCTACCACCAACTCTTTTCGATCCAAGGCATTCCGTACCGTAGTAAGCAATCTGTTTAAGTCTGGTGGCTTGGAGATATAGTCAAAGGCACCCATTCGCATTGTATTCACTGCGGTATCCAAATCGCCATGCCCAGAAATCATAATGAAAGGAATCTCAGGTTTTATTTTTTTTGCGGCCTCCAATACCTCAACACCATCCATTTTTGGCATTTTTATATCACAAAGGACCAAATCAAAGTCTTCTTTCTTTATGGTCTCTATCCCACTAAGTCCATCTTCTGCTTCTTGAACACTATAAGAATCACTTTCCTCGACTAAAATTTTCACTAAAACCCTTCTAATGGCTGATTCGTCCTCTATTACCAGAATTTTTGACATACGCTTTTTTTAAAAGATTCCTATTTTGAAGCCAGTCCTAATATAAAAATTTGCCTCGTCATTCAGCAAAAAAACATCTCCTTGATCGTCATTCCTTAACTTTCCTTCCTGTTCGAAAGAACGACCAGCCATAACAAAAATGGATGTGTTCTTGGATAGGTTGTACTGATATCCCAGCGTACCCACCAGAGCGGTCAATGATATTTTGGATGCAACTTGATCATTGGGCAAAACAATATTGTTCTGGACATTTATAAAATACCCATCCAAGAACAATGCCAAGTCCACTGAATGTTTTTTGTTGATGTAATGCTTAAAGCTTGAACGCGGTATTCCAAGCGTGTAAGACCACTTTGGATGAAACTTTCTATAATAATTTATCAAAGGTAACGGAACAGGGATACCGGTGGTACTGTTATAGGTGAGCCCCAGAACTATTCTATATGGCCGGTCTGCATTGGGGCGTTCTTTCCAAAATGCGGCTGTCGCATTCAGGAAAAAATCATCGGTGAGGGACCCACTGGTAAAATTAGAGGCCATTCTTGGGGTAAGAATGGAGACGAAGTTCCAATTCTCGTTCCATTTGGTAATGAATCCCAAATTCATGTCAATGACATGAAACCGAATCAGTTCGCTCTTATCAAATGGAAAGTCTTGGGAATAGCCCACATCAAAGCGGTTGTATTCCACGCCGGTAATAAGGTAATCTTTCTTTACATTAACCTGTATGGGCAGATTAAAGAGGAACTTATACCGCTGGGTTTTTATTCCAGAATCGTTTTCGGGGATATTCAAGTATTCCACTCTGAGAATATCGGTGCTTTGGGCGAATGCTTTTGGCCCACAAAGTATGGCTAGGGACGCCAAGCACCCCCAAAGTATTGAACTGCAGGTTGAGGTTTTTATCTTGCTTAAGTTTTTTGCTGAATAATATGTACATCTCGTTGCGGAAACGGAATGCTTATGCTGTTTTCTGCGAACTTGGAATTGATTTTATATCTCATTTCGCTTTTGATCCTAGGGTCGCTGAAACTGTCGTTCGTAAAAAAATGTATAGAGAACATAAGGGCCGAGTCTCCAAAGTCATCAAACAACACAAATGGTTTTGGATTTTTAAGGATTTGCTTTTGTTCGGCGGCCACTTGTTCCAAAATTTGGGTAACCAACCCCACATTACTTCCATACGCCACCCCAACACTTACCCTCTCACGTGTGGTACGATGATTTTGGGTATAGTTGAACATGATATCACTGATGAACTTGTGGTTTGGAATGATAACTACCTTATCATCTCTGGTAATGGCCCTTGTAGTCCTGAGCTTTATTTCGAATATCTTGCCCACCTTACCTTGAACCTCAACAATATCACCAACCTGAAGAGACTTGTCCACTATAATGAAAATACCCCCAAGAATGTCTTTGAACAATTCCTGAAGTGCCAATCCCAAACCTACAAAGAGCGCAGCCGATGCGGTGATGATCAACGTAATATCTATCCCGGCACCACTCAAAGTGACCAAGATCACCACCAGATAAATTACATAATTGGTGAACTTGAAGACACTTGAAAACTTTTGCTTGTCTTCCCGCTCCATCTTATGGGTGAGCAAATATCTGACCCACTTTAAGACAAACTTGGCCACAATAATGGTAATGGTCAGTAAGAGAAGAAGTCCCAAGGTCAGGTTAATGGATTTTTCTCCCTCACCAATATGAAATCCAAGATTGAGGAACTCCTTGATGGAACCCCATATATCTTCTTGGATGATTTCCTTTATCTCATTATCAGTTTGCATGTTCGTTTAATATCGTAACCATTTGATCAATTCTTTGTAGGTTGGCTTTTTACCGTACATCAATATCCCAACTCTATAAATTTTCGCGGCAAGGGATACAATTCCCAGAAAAGTAACCACCAACAAAGCTATGGATGCCAACAATTGCCATAAAGGTACACCACCTTCCCCAATTCCACCAGGTAATCGCATCAACATGACAATTGGCGAGGTCAGTGGAAACAATGAAAAGCCAACCGCAATGGGTCCATGCGGATTGCTAAAAACAGAGAAGAACCCCACATAAATGGCCAACATGAGTGGCAAAATAATGGGGAAAATAAATTGTTGGGTATCGGTCTCATTGTCCACTGCGGCCCCAATGGCAGCATATATTGAACTATAAATCAGGTATCCCAAAATAAAGTAGATAAAAAAAGAAACTATCAACAACCCCCATGGAATATCCAATATTTCCTTTGTATAAATCATCATCTCGCTGTCCATGGTTGCCAATTGGGACATTTCATTCATTGCACCTGGCGGCATATTGGTATTGCCTGCCATGGCTCCAAGGTCTATACCCAACAACATTACCGCCAAGAACAGTAATATCGAAGCGGATATCAACCAGATAGTAAACTGGGTAATTCCAGCCAAAGATGTACCTATGATCTTGCCCAGCATCAATTGGAAGGGTTTTACGGAGGAGATAATCACCTCAATGATCCTGCTGGTCTTTTCTTCTATTACGCTCCGCATTACAAAACCACCATAAATAATAATGAACATCATAATGGCATAACCAAAGCCGCCACCAATGAAAGCTTTAATTTCATTGATGCCCTTCACACTCTTTTCACCATCAAAAGTCGCCAGTTGAAGGTCAAAAGGCTGTTCCACCAGTGAAAACTGATCTTGTGAAACCCCTAGTTTTTTCAATCTTTCTTGCCGTAACTTTCTTTGAAAAATGCCTTCCAAGTGCTGCGTAATCTGTGTGCTTGGATTGTCCTTTGTGTACAAATGGGCAGATTCCGCCACTTGTTCCCCATCCTCGCCATAAGGGAGGTGCAATAGTCCGTAATACCCCAAAGCACTTATGGAGTCTTTGGCTTCATCCAAACTCAACCCATCCAAATGAATATAGGAGATATGCTCTGTGGGCTTAAACTCCTGTTGAAAAAAAGCACTCTCATTAAGAATGGAAATGACTCTCTTTTCATTATCATTTATCTTGGTAAGGTAGGCTATCAATATGATCATCCCCACAATCAAGAGTGGGCTTAGTATGGTCATGACAATAAAGGTCCTGTTCCTCACCTTCGCCAAGTACTCCCGCCTTATGATCAGTCCTAATTTACCTATCATTGTCCTTGTTGTTTACGGTTTGTATAAAAATATCATTGGCCGACGGAATGGTTTCCTCAAAACGGTTCACATTGGCCGTTTTGGATAGTTCGGAAAGTATTTCGGCAGTATGGGAAGAGGGCAATTGTACTTTAAAATCCAATTGTTTTTCCACATTATCGAAACCCGAGGACAGTATATGGTACTTTTCGTTCAGTTCCTGGATCAACTTTTCTGCATTTTCCTGGGTCTGCAGCCCTACATTGAAAATGTTGTTTTTGTATGCTTTCTTTATGTCAGAGAGTTTTCCGTCAAGGATTTTTTCCGATTTATGAATCAGGGCGATATATTCACATAGTTCTTCAACAGATTCCATTCTGTGGGTAGAAAAGATGATCGAGGTTCCTTTTTCCTTGAGTTGAAGAATCTCATCTTTGATGATATTGGCATTTATGGGGTCAAACCCGCTGAAAGGTTCATCAAAAATCAACAATTTTGGGTCGTGAAGAACAGTTACAATAAATTGAATCTTCTGTGCCATTCCCTTTGACAGTTCCTGGATTTTCTTGTTCCACCAGTCGCCAATATTTAGACGGTCAAACCAATACTTTAATTTTTCCTTGGCCTCACTTTTGGATAGCCCCTTTAATTGGGCCAGATAAAGGGCTTGCTCCCCTACCTTCATGCTCTTGTATAGACCGCGCTCCTCTGGCAAGTACCCTATATGTGCTATATGATGTTGTGCCAATGGTTCACCATCGAACAAAATTTCCCCAGAATCCTGATGGGTAATCTGATTAATTATCCGGATGAAAGAGGTTTTACCCGCACCGTTGGGTCCCAAAAGACCGTAGATGCAATTTTTGGGTATATTGAGTGAAATGTTGCTCAATGCGGTATAGTTTCCATATGTTTTGGAAACATTTTTGGCAACAAGGATGTTCTCCATGCATTCTATTTTTTCAAAGATATGTATTTGCCCAATACGATCAAATCCCCTTAAAACAAAAACCCACCCTTAAAAATTTCAAGGATGGGAAAAAAATTGCTATGAAAAAGAAAATTAGATATTGGTCACCCAACATCAGTTTCAAATATACGTTTTTTATTTAAACAGCAAGTTTTTTCTTCTTATGAGAACATATCTTTTACCTTTTCAAAAAAGGATTTGTCCGATTTTTCAGGCTTTGGCACAAAATTTTCGTCATTTTGCATTCGTTCAAAAAACTCCCGCTGTTCCTTATTTAGTTCCTTCGGAGTCCATACATTGACGTGCACCAACAAATCGCCACTACCATAACCATTAATGCTGTTGATTCCTTTCCCCCTCAACCTCAAAATCTTACCGGATTGGATTCCAGGTTCCAATTTTATTCGCACTTTGCCTCCAATAGCATCTATTTCCTTGGAACTGCCCAGTACGGCTTCCGAAATACTGATGTATAAATCGTAGTGAAGGTTATCCCCTTCCCTTTTGAGCGTATCGTGTTCAATGGTCTCTATCGCTACCAATAAATCTCCTGGGATTCCATTTCCAGGCGCCCCGTTTCCTTTTCCGGACACCTTTAATTGCATACCGTCTTCAACCCCTGGTGGAATTTTAATAGAAACGGTCTCCTCTTCTACTTTAAGCCCTTGGGCATCAGCCCCAGCAGGACGTTTATCTATGGTTTGGCCAGAACCTCCGCAGGTACTACAAGTGGTAGCGGTCTGCATTCTGCCCAAAATGGTATTGGTAATTTTTGTGATCTGTCCAGAACCGTTACAAGTGGGACAGGTTTTGTAGGTGACCCCATCGGCCTGCACCTTTCGTCTCACCTTAACTTTCTTCTCTACCCCGTTGGCAACCTCTTCCAAGGTAAGTTTTACCCGAATACGCAGATTGCTTCCCTTGACCCTTCGCTGTCCGCCACCGCCAAATCCGCTGAAACCACTAAATCCGCCACCAAATGCACTCCCAAAGATATCTCCAAACTGACTGAAAATATCATCCATGTTCATACCTCCTCCGCCAAATCCAGCGCTACCATCAAAGGCTGCATGGCCAAACTGATCGTACTTTGCGCGCTTGTCCTGATCGCTCAAAACCTCATAGGCTTCGGCCGCTTTCTTGAACATCTCCTCTGCCTTGGCATCCCCAGGGTTCTTGTCCGGGTGAAATTCAATAGCTTTCTTTCTGTAAGCCTTTTTTATTTCTGCGGCGGATGCTCCTTTGGAAACACCTAATATTTCGTAATAGTCCTCCTTCATATGCTGTTAGTTGCCAACAACCACCTTGGGGTGTCGAATGATACGGTCTCCAAGCTTAAAGCCTTTTTCAACCACGTCTATGATTTTACCTTTCAATTTTTTGTTGGGTGCCGGAATTTGGGTTATGGCATCGTGGACTTCAGCATCAAAAGTATCGCCTTCGCCAACCTCTATCTGTTCCAAGCCCTTATTTTTAAGCGTTTCCTTAAACTTATTGTTGATAAGCTCCACGCCTTTGAACATTTCTTTGTCCTCAGATTTGGAAAGTTCTTTCAAGGCACGATCAAAATCATCCAAAACGGGCAATAGAGATACCATGACTTCTTGGCCCGCCGTCTTAAAAAGATCCATGCGTTCTTTGGAAGTTCTCTTTTTAAAGTTTTCGAACTCGGCAAAAAGTCTTAAAAACTTATCTTTCTCCTTGGCCAACTCCCCACGTAGTTTGTCTTCCTCCGAAGCTTCCACATTTTCTCCTTTGTCCCCAGCATTATCCATATTCTCATCGTTCAGCTCAGGATTTTCAACAGTTTGGGCCTCTTCTTGGTACCCTTCCATTTCCTCAACCTTACTTTTCTTGCTCATATATGTCTATTTTATTCTCTTTTTGAAGTGGCAAAAGTACTGCCAATTGCTCGAAAATGTCAAAATGTCACAACAAAACCTAAAAAAATCCGCTAAAGCGGATTTAGACTTACACTAAAAGTTATGCTATTAGACCAACTCCTCAGAAACAGGATCCAATGATGTCTTGCTGTTCTTTTCGGAATAAAGGTCTTGTAATGCCAAACAAATATTGGGATATTGAAAATCGAACCCTTCATTTTCCATCTTTTTGGAACTCACCCTATGGCTTGCCAATAGGAGATAAGACATTTCACCCAAAAGCATCTTAAGCAATACCTTGGGTACATTTGGAAGCCAAAGTGGATAGTCCAATGCCCGCGCCAACTCCTTGGTCATTTTGGCATTGGTTACCGGATTCGGCGCCACACCATTATACACTCCATTGAGGTTATTCTCCAAGATAAACACAAACATTTGCGCCAAATCATCAATATGTACCCAAGATTGCCATTGATCTCCACTACCCACTGGAGCTCCTGCGTATTTTTTAACAGGTTTGGCCATCTGGGGCAAAGCTCCACCTTGGGTGGACAATACAATCCCGATACGAACTTTTGAAACCTCAATTCCCAAGTTCTTGAATGTATCGGCTTTTGCCTCCCATTTCTGGGCCACCTCACCAACAAAACTGTTATCCACCTTAGACTCCTGTTCATTGTAGAATTGCGAAAGGGAATTTGGATATATACCAATGGCAGATGCGGAAATCAATAACTCAATAGTCGATGTATCCTCTTTTTCCAATGCATTGTACAATGTTTGTAGGCTATTGATTCTACTGGAAAGAATCTTCTTTTTGTGTATTGGGGTCCAACGTTTGGCAATACTGGTCCCTGCCAGATTGATTATGGCATCTACTCCCTTAAAACAAGCTGAATCTATTTTGCCTTTACTTGGATTCCAATAAAAACCGTTGTACGTTTCAGACTGCACTATTTTGCGCTTTTGGGTAGTTAAATAGTTGACAGCAATTTCCTTCTCATGCAAAACTTTCACGATTGCTTGTCCAACTAAACCCGTAGCACCTGTAATCAGCACCTTCATACCTCCATTTTTCCACAAATTTACAGGTTTAAAAGACTGTTTATGAGGTATTAATTTAGGTTTAACACAAATAGCCCTACTTTAAGCAAATTTATGATAAACTCTAGCCACGATCTTAACAACTGGTTGACGTCAATTAGATTTTCCTTGCTCTGAGCATTTCGCGTTTTCCGGGTGGGCCGGGCAGCCGCTCTACGGTAAACCCAACAGTTTGCATGGCGCGTCTTACGCTACCTTTGGCGGCGTACGTGACCAGAACACCTCCTTTTTTAAGAGATTCATACATTATATTAAAAATCTCTTCGGTCCAAAGTTCTGGTTGTACCCTGGCCCCAAACGCATCAAAATAGATAAGGTCGTATTCTTCCTTATCATTTATTTCCTTAAAATCTTTTTGTTGCTTATGGAGCGAAAAACTTTTAGAAATCTGGAGATTTTCCTCCCAAGGGAGCTGATGCATTTTCTCGAACAATTGTTGATGGCTCAAGGCATTCAACCTTGTACCATACCCCAATTCGGCAACTTCTTTTAAGGAAACCGGATAGGCTTCCACACCAACATAATTTATGGTCAAACCTAGTTTTTCGGCTTCCAACAAAGTAATAAAGGCATTCAATCCAGTACCAAAGCCAATCTCCAATAAATTGATTTTTGAGTTTTTGAACAACCGCAAACCGTGTTCAATAAAAACGTGATAGGCTTCCTGTACGGCACCATGTTTGGAGTGGTACTGCTCATCCCATTCCTCTATTTGGATGGTCTTTGAGCCATCTCCTGTAGTAATGATCTTTCTTTTCAATCTTATTCTTCAATGAGAACCCCTGCTGCCTCATACCTAAGTATGCGCTTAGGCTCCACGATCTTATCAATTTCTTCTTGCGAAGCACCACTGTCCTTGGCATAATGTTTTTGGTCGTCCACGGACATTTCTTCCAAAAAAGCAATCCCGTCCATGTAGACCTTTTTATCCGAAGCATCGGTCGGCACAAAAAAACCATAGTCCTTAAAGCGTACGAAGACTTCGTCATCTGTATTGATTTTAACCTTCATCCAACACCCCTTTACTTGGCATACTTCCTTGATCTCACCCACCAATTGGGTTTGGACAGAATCCTTTAGCGATAGGTTTTCAAAAACAGCCCCATCCCTTCCGGGTTTCTCCAAAACAGTGAACTTTTTTCCATAGTATTCTTTCTTGACTTGCTCCTGGGCAAATATCAATTGGGTTGCAAACAATAGCAAAACAGCATAAAAAATGTTAAAAGACCTCATTTTATCCAATATTTGAACCATTCTGAACAAAGAACAGAAATTAGAATTTTGAAACTCCTAAAAGTAACAATAAATAGCTAATTTTAACCTTCCTAATGTTAATGATATGGAAGCTGTAATGAACAATATCTCAGTAGAAAAGGCAAAAACATCCAAAATCCATGAGGTGGATTTTGAAAATCTTTCTTTTGGAAGCATTTACACAGATCACATGTTGGTCTGCGATTACGTTGATGGAGAATGGAAAACTCCAAAAATTGTTCCTTACCAACCCATTACCCTGGATCCTTCAGCAAAGATATTTCACTATGGGCAATCTATTTTTGAAGGCATGAAGGCGTACAAGGACGACAATGAAAAAATATGGTTGTTCCGTCCGTTGGAAAACCATAAACGTTTGAACAAATCCGCAAAGCGATTGGCAATTCCCCAACTTCCCGAGGCTTATTTTATGGAGGGGCTTACGGCCTTATTGCAATTGGAAAAAGATTGGGTTCCTACCACTCCGGGCAGTTCCTTATATATTAGACCTTTTATATTTGCTTCTGGCACCGGTTTTCACGCCTCACCTGCCAATGCCTATAAATTCATCATAGCCTGTGCACCCTCCGGAACCTATTTTTCTGGGAGTGTAAAGGTTTTGATTGAGGAAACCTATTCACGAGCCGCAAATGGTGGAGTGGGCTATGCCAAGGCAGGGGGTAACTATGCCGGACAGTTTTATCCGACCCAATTGGCTGCGGAAAAAGGATATCAACAGGTCATCTGGACCGACGACAACACTCACGAATTTATTGAGGAAGCTGGTGCCATGAACGTTTTTGTACGTATTGGAGACACCCTTCTCACAGCCCCTACCAATGACCGTATTCTTGACGGTATTACCCGGAAAAGCATCTTGGACATTGCCAAGGACGAAGGAATAAAAACCGAGGTCAGGAAAGTCTCTGTCCATGAAATAGTGGAAGCTGCCAAAAACGGTTCCTTGAAAGAAATGTTCGGTGCGGGTACGGCTGCAGTGGTTTCACCCATAGGTGCCTTTGGCTATAAGGGAGAAGATTACGAACTTCCAGAACTAAAGGACAGCTTTGCTTCACGCCTGAAGAAAAGAATAACAGACATTCAATACAATAGAGCCGAAGACAAGTTCGGTTGGCGATATCCAGTTTCATAAGTTAAAAAAGGCACCTAAAGGTGCCTTTTTTATTTATCCATAATGGATTGAATATCTGGTTTAAAATAATTTGGCCCCTTCATCACTTTTCCGTCCTCCCTATATATAGGTTTTCCATCCGATCCCAACTTGCTCATGTTACTTCGTTGAATTTCCTCAAAAACCTCTTCAATCTTATATTGCATGCCGTGCTCCAAGATGGTTCCGCACAGAATGTAAAGCATGTCTCCCAAGGCATCAGCCACTTCAATTAAATCACCATCATTGGCCGCCTCCAAATACTCTTGGTTCTCCTCATCCATAAGATTAAACCGCAATAAGTTTTTCTCTTTTCCCAAATTTGCCTTTGGCTTGGTTGAAACACCTAGACCAAAAGAATTGTGGAACAACTCCACCGCCTTTATTTTACTTTTCATTATACTCGATTTGATTTAGCTTTGCATAAAAATAAAAAATATGTTCAGCTCAGGACAGTTAATTTTTGCGCTACTTTTTATCATAGCATTTGTGGCAATCATCTCTTTCACATATAGAAAGGACAAAAAATTACATAAGAAAAATTATAAAGGCGTTAAATGGGTGCTGATTTCTTTTATGACTTTTATTGCTATCCTATTCTTGATCAAGAACTTTCTTAAAAATTAACATAAGAATTAGATTCCCCACAAAAACCGAGAGGTTGACAACTTTTATAGCGCTAAATAATCCAAACCTATAGGAAAAAACGTACTTTTGTTTAACAATTGTTTAGCAGAAATAAATGACAACTTTTTTTAGCCTATTTTTTGTTTTGCTCGCAATCAATGGCCTTTTTTTAATTTTCAGTGCCACTAAAAGTAGAAAAGGATTTAAAAAACCGATTCAAAAAATTTCAGAGACCACTATTACAAAGTTCTTCCCCCAAGAGTCTTCTGAAACCGAGTACAAAAAAGCAGTATAGTTTGTACATTTGGGTATGAAACAGGCCATTCTTGTTTTTTTAGGGGGTGGATTTGGCAGCGTTCTTAGGTATGCCATTTCAAAACCCTTGAACCCCTTGTTCCCAAATTTTTTCTTTGGTACTTTTTTGGTAAATATAATTGGTTGCCTCCTTATTGGCCTTATTTTGGGCTTATCCGCCAAAAGCAATCTATTATCCCAAAATTCCACACTATTTTTGGCAACGGGCTTTTGCGGAGGTTTCACTACTTTTTCCGCTTTTGCTTTTGAAAAACACTTTCTTCTCAAGAACAGTGAATTGCTTCATTTTTCCATCTATCTAATTTCCAGCATTGTTATCGGCATTTTTGCCGTTGTCTTAGGATTATGGCTCTCCAAGTTCGGCGAGTAAGTTATAATTCCTGAAACGCCTCTTCATTTTGTTAAATTTTTAACAATTAGTCGCCAGCTCTTTCGTTTGCACATCAAAATCTTGCGTTTTATCCTTTCTGGAAAAAACATATTCATCAATATTCCATAAAAAACATAATTAAAATAGCATACCCCTAAAATTTTAGGGGGTGATTTTTTATTTTAATAAAAATTGGACCTATACCCCCTAAAGATATATGGTCTTATATGGTTTAACATATATTTGGGAAATCAATTAACCGTATTATTATGAAAAAAGTCGAGGCAATTATTAGAAAATCAAAATTTGATGAGGTGAAAAAAGCCCTACATCAGATTGAGGTCAACTTCTTCAGTTACTGGGATGTGACTGGAGTTGGAAACGAGAAACAGGGACATGTATACCGAGGCATATCCTATAGTACCAGTGATATACAACGAAGGTATCTGGTCATTGTGGTTTCGGATGATTTTTTGGAAAGGACCATTAATGTCCTATTGGATACCGCTAGTACTGGAAACGTAGGTGATGGAAAAATCTTCGTATCAGACATGATAGAAGCTTACAGGATACGAACCAAGGAAAGCGGTAGCGCAGGAATTAACTAAACAAACAGCCAAAAACTCAAAAAAACTTAGATTATGATTGTACAAGGACAAGAAGCAATAGATAAAGCCATTGAAACCATTAATGGTGACATGGGTGCATTATGGATTACCATTGCAGCCATTTTGGTTTTCTTTATGCAGGCAGGATTCACCCTAGTGGAAATTGGATTTACCCGCAGTAAAAACTCGGGCAATATTATAATGAAAAATTTTATGGACCTTTCAATAGGCTCCATTATGTTCTGGGCAGTAGGTTATGCCATTATGTACGGCAGCGACCTTGTAGGCGGAGGCTTTTTTAGATCAAGCCCTTCCGATCAAGGATATTTCTTTTTTAGTGCAACGGATTGGCACAACTTATTCTTCCAAACCGTTTTCTGTGCTACAGCTGCTACCATTGTATCTGGTGCCATAGCCGGTAGGACCAAATTTTCGACCTACCTTATCTTTTCAGCCGTACTCACCACCCTTATCTACCCCATATCCGGTAGCTGGTATTGGCCATTTGATGATGATGCTTGGTTGAACACTGCCGGATTCATCGATTTTGCGGGCTCTTCTGTGGTTCATGCCGTTGGAGGTGCAGCAGCTTTAGTGGCCGCTATTTTGGTAGGTCCCCGAATTGGAAAATACGTAGATGGCAAAGTAAAAGTTATCCCCGGTCACAATATGGCCTTTGGCGCCCTAGGTGTGTTTATTTTATGGTTGGGATGGTTTGGTTTCAACGGTGGTTCCCAATTGGCTTGGGGAGGAGAGAACACTGTTGGTGCAGTCGGCGTTATCATCAACACCAATATTGCTGCAGCCATGGGAGCTATAGCGGCTCTCTTCTTTAGCTGGGCCAGATACGGAAAGGCGGATATCTCCATGACTTTGAACGGTGCTTTGGCCGGTTTGGTAGGCATTACTGCAGGTTGTGGTGCCGTAAACACTTTTGGAGCTCTTTTCATTGGACTTATTTGTGGCATTGTAGTGGTCTCGTCTATTGAATTCATTGACAAGAAATTGAAAATTGACGACCCAGTAGGAGCTATTTCAGTACATGGTGTATGTGGCTTTTTGGGCACAGTACTTATCGGATTCTTTGCCTTGGATGGTGGATTGTTCTATGGAGGCGGTGCCAAACTATTATGGGTGCAAACCTACGGTTCACTGGCATATATCCTTTGGGCCGGAGCAGCATCATTCATTGTACTGTTCATTTTAAAGAAGACCATAGGTCTTAGGGTTTCCGAAAAAGAAGAAATAGAAGGCTTGGACCTTCACGAACACGGAATGGAGGCATACCCGGAACACATTTCCTCCCAAAACAACTAACTAACTAGCTCAAACAAAAAAACGGAGCGTTTGGCAGAACGCTCCGTTACATAATCTTCAAACTAACTCTATTTAAATAACCGTATGCCCCTCGCAAGAAGGGCATCTAAAACGATTCCAAGATGAGAAAGATTACGAATGCAAATTACGTAAAAAAAATCGCTTTTCCAGCACTGGCGCTGATCTCTATGGGTGTGTTTGCCCAAGAAGAAGAAAAGCCGAAATTCAATTTTAGTGGTACTGTTGACGCCTATTATAGATCAAACATTACAGCTCCAAATGGCGAGGAAGCCATTGCCCCAGGTTCATCATTTGCCAATTTGGATGGATTCTCCCTGGGTATGGCCAACGTCATCGCCAACTATGAAGGAGAAAAGGTAGGATTTGTGGCCGATTTGGTCTTTGGACCCAGGGGAACCGATGCTATTTTTGCCTCGCCGATGTATTCCGCCACAGGAGATATCGTCAACCAATTGTATGTATACTGGAATGTCAGCGATGCTGTCACACTTACCTTTGGTAATTTCAACACCTTTTTAGGGTATGAAGTAATTTCTCCTGCTGCCAATTTTAATTACAGCACATCTTATCTATTTTCCTACGGCCCGTTTAGCCATACAGGCTTAAAGGCTGATTTTGATTTGGGAAGTGATTGGTCTGCCATGTTGGCTGTAATGAACCCTACGGATTTGACCGAATTGAATGGAACCGGGGATTACGCTGTTGGAGCCCAGTTGGGATATTCCGGTCAGTTTTTGAATTTCTTGTACAGCCAAGGTGGATTTGAAGTAGACTTCACGGGAGGCTTTGATGTCTCCGAAGAATTCTTTCTGGGTATAAACGCCGCCCACTTTAGTCAAGAAGACGATGGCGGAACTTTTACAGGCATTGCCCTTTATCCACAATATAAAACCTCGGAAAACTTTTCAATTGGCCTTCGCGGTGAATATTTCATGGAAGGTGATTTCTTTGGTGCAATCGGAGATCAATTTGATGCGGATGGTGATGCCAGTGTGTTTGCCTTAACGCTTACAGGAAGTGCCACTGTTGGCGATTTGATCCTAAAACCTGAAATTCGTTTGGACAGTGCTTCCGAAGATGTTTTTATAGATAATGACAGAGCTCCTACGGCTAGCTTGGCCTCTGTGCTTTTTGCTGCGATATATTCCTTTTAATCCCAAGGAAAATTATCCAAGAGAAAGCCTTACTCCACTAGGATTAAGGCTTTTTTAGTCTTTATTGAAGTTTTTCACTCCTGCTCTCACCATAGTTCTCAAATAATTTTGCCTTGGCACGAGAGGGCAGGAGTACTTTTTGTTATATACACAATACGGATTGTATGCCTTGTTGAAATCAATCACAAGAGTATCCCCTTCCGGAATGGACAAGTCTATATAACGTCCTCCCCCATAGGTTTCTGCCCCGTTGGTTTCATCTAAAAAAGGGAGGAACAGATAATCTTCATACTCCTCGTCATCCATTAAATCCAGACTTTGGTAGACTTCCAACTGGTGTTCACTTCCATTCAGGGTAAAGTGGGCAATTCCATAAACCACCTCTCGGCTTTTCCTATCTGTGGTGGTGGGCAACAAAAATGGTACGGCGTCGGGAGTCAACACAAACTTTGCCTTGACCACATAGGTAGTGTCAGGCTCAAAAAAATCCAGTCCTTCAAAATCCTTGCGATATCTATCCGGGAGTGGAGAGGTTTCAGGGTCCATAAAACTTTCGTTTGTCTCTTTCTGAAATTTTAATATATCCTCCACCAAAGATGATTTGGAAGATACCTTTTCCTCTTGGTCATGATATTTCTTACCATTGCCACATGACAAAATAATCAACACAACTAGGGTCAACACGTATTTCATTCACTCAATTTTACAACAAAAGTAGTGGAAATCATTCTTAATGGTAACTTAGCGCCACTATGATGAACAAAGTATTCTTTTTAGCCACCTTGGTTTTTCTATCCGCTTGTTCGGAGAAAAAATCAATAGAGGAAATCCAACAGGTAGAACAGCGGATATTACCAACTTTGGACCCTGACCGATACAATGTGGGATTTTTGATCATGGATGGAGTGTACAATACGGAGTTCACGGCGCCTTTCGATATATTTCAGCATACACAGTTCAGGAAAGGGATCAAGGCTATGAACACTTTTTCTGTAGCCAACACTTTGAAACCGATAACCTCGTTCGAGGGCATACGTATACTTCCCGATTTTGACTACACCCAGGACGCATTGCCCAAAATTGATATTTTGGTGGTTCCAAGCGCAGAGCATCACTTGGATACGGACTTGAAAGATACCACAATGCTAAATTTTGTGCGTAAGGTGAGTAAGGAAGCCTTATTTGTGACCTCGCATTGTGATGGAGCCTTTGTATTGGCCAAATCGGGAGTTTTGGATAGTGTGGTTTCCACAACTTTCCCAAGTGATATTGGGAAGTACAGGGAAATGTTCCCCCATCTCAATGTCAAGGATAGCGTTTTGTTTGTCCATGATGGAAAGTTCATTACCTCGGCAGGTGGGGCAAAAAGTTTTGAAGCGGCTCTCTACCTATGCGAATTTCTATATGGAAAGGAAATTGCCGAATCCATAGCAGGCGGGTTGGTCATTGATTGGAAACTTGACGATGTTCCAAAACTTATTCTTCCTCAATAATATCGTAAAGGGCGTCTTTTAGATATTTGGAGACCAAGGTGTTAAACTCAGGGGTTATCCTTAATAGGGCCGTATGCTCCAATCCATACAACTTCTCTTTATCCTTGAATCCTTTTTTCAAAGCCTCCTCCAAGTAGAAGAGAGAAGTCCCAAAATCCTCGTTCTTAGCGCTTAAGGAAATAGTCTTGAGGTAAAATTCGAAGTTATTGGGTTCCGTGATCGTTTTTAGCATATATAAAAAAGCAAGGGCATCTTGGTCTACAACATCATTCGTCTGGACCATTTCAATGTTGTCTGCTGCCAATGCATTCACAAAACCCAACAAACGGTTTCCCATTTCCACGTCGTAGGGGTTGGAACTTGTGATAAACTTGTTTATCTCGGTCATTTGATAGTTCCACCAACCCAAATTCTTAAAATTATGGGTAAGCAAATCCTCTTCCATATAATACTGATAGTCTTCCTTTAAAAGTGTTTCCTTCAAAAAAGCGGCATTTTCGGCACGTCTCATGGCCCTAAACTGCTTATTCTTTCTTAGTTCCTTTTGTACTTTCCGAAGTGAATCCAAATTTTTCAGCGCCCCGTACATGCCCATCATTTCACCTAAATACTGCTCGGCCACAAGAAAGTTTCCAGAGTTTTTAAGACTGTTTATCTTCTCCAAATCTTCTTGAAAAGCTGCTTCCACATAAGCAGAATCCCTGGGTATCCATTTTCTTCCCATGGCCTGCAGAGTGAACAACTGCATTCCTTTTTTCAGGTATTCTTTTTCTGGCCAATCGCTTTTTTCTTCGAACAACAATATATGGTTGGGAAATTTATAGGCGTCCAATATTTTCTCATCCGACAATAGTGTTGGGTAATTAAAATGGTTCTTGTTGACCATCCCAATGAAATGGAAGGGTTCCTTTATATTTAGTAAGTCTGTATTGGCGAGTGATGCGCTTATGGAAATCACCCCCTTTACTTGTTTGATAAAAGTGGGCACCAAACTGGCAAAACGTCCTCCAGAATCTGTACCTGCCGCATACAATCTCCCATTTTGAATAGGCAACATGCCTGTTATACTTTCCAGTGAACCTGCCGTTGCCAACATATTATTGGTCAATGAAATACTATCTAACACCCTAGGCGCAGCCAAGACATAGCCTTCCTCTTCAGCGGATGATAAAAACATGGACATGGCTTGTTTTTCTTTACCTTCCAAATTGAATACCATCAACAAAGGCCATTGCTTGTCTGTAGTAAAATATGTGGGAAGATAGAGCGAAAAAGTACTTGAAATGGAATCGTTTGCCGGGATTGACTCAATGATTTCCCCCTTTTTTAAGGTTATGGTTTGGGCTGAAAGAGAGGTCAGCAGAATACCTGAGAGAAAAAGTAATAAGTATGGTTTTTTCATAGTTCTATTGCAACAAAAATCTAGCCAAAAAAGGTTAAGAACTCCAATTACCCATGCATTAATCGGAATTTACTTGATCAACTTGCCATTCTTTATTGGGGCATGGGCCACAACATTACTTAATACTATATGGGTTCTACATTCTCCGTACACAATAAGTTCGTCAATAAATTTTTCCAAATGGGCCTGGTCCCGAAGCACCACTTCCATGATAATGTTCTCGTTCCCGGTAATCCGATAACAGTTTACCACCTCTTGAAATGACTTCACCTTGTCCAAAAAAGGCTTCAGTTTTCCCATAAAGGCCCTCAACATAATAATTGCCTTAAGCTGATGACCCGCCAAAACGTAAGAGATATTGGCACCATAGCCCTCAATGATTCCCAAGTCCTCCATCTTTTTTACACGCTCTGCAACCGCCGGCGGTGTAAGACCAACTTTACGCCCAATATTGGCAAAAGATTCCCTGGCATTTCGCTGCAAATACCCCAAGATTTGCCAATTAAGTTCATCGACCTTCATATGTAAAGAAAAATAGCTTTCAAAATTTATATTTAAAGGTAAAATAACTTTTTCTCTTTTGAAAACAAAGTAACAATTTTTAATTCGTGCGTAATTTTATAGGACAAAATTGCTATGAAAACATGGAGAAGAGTTCTCTAAATTCACTGGTTGTCTACCGTAATTCTTTGGCTTTGCGAGATTTGAGCGAAGCTGTGGCTTCGTATTTTTCCTATAATAAGGAAATTCTATCGTTGCGTAAGATCGATAATTTTCGGGATGACATTTCCCAATCCCTTAAAAACGATGCACTGCTCATTACCAAAGAAGTGGAGCAAGCTGCTTTGAGCAATTCCTATTCCGTTCGGATGCGAAGTCTTAGCTACATCAACATTATGACCCGCAATATTTTAGCCTATTGCAATGGTTTGGAACGTGATGGTGTAAAGGAAAAGGAATATCTAAACCTGCTTCGGAAGGAAATTAAAATTTTTAGGGTTTCCTTTAAAAAGTGGCGAAAGTCTTTTCACAATAGAAACGACTAGTTTTCCCTTTTTACATATTACGTCGGTATTGTCCTCCCACTTGAAACAAGGCTTTTGTGATTTGCCCCAAAGAACAGTATTTGGTGACTTCCATTAGTTTTTCAAAAATATTTCCATTTTGAACTGCGACCTGTTGTAGCACCAACAAATGCTTTTCTGCCGCACCACGTTCCCTTGTGTGGAGGTTGTTCAAAGTATCAATTTGGTTTTTCTTCTCTTCTTCCGTTGCCCTAATCACTTCAGCCGGTAAAATGGTGGGGGATCCCTTAGAACTTAAAAAAGTATTCACCCCAATAATGGGATATTCCCCGGAATGTTTCAAGGTTTCATAATGAAGACTTTCCTCTTGAATCTTGGAACGTTGGTACATGGTCTCCATGGCGCCCAATACTCCGCCCCGTTCCGTAATTCTATCAAACTCCAACAATACTGCCTCTTCCACTAAATCTGTCAACTCCTCGATGATGAAAGACCCTTGAAGTGGATTCTCATTTTTGGCCAATCCCAATTCCTTATTGATGATCAATTGTATGGCCATGGCCCTTCGGACAGATTCTTCGGTAGGAGTGGTTATGGCTTCATCATAGGCGTTGGTATGCAAAGAATTACAATTGTCATAAATGGCGTAGAGCGCTTGAAGTGTAGTTCTAATATCGTTGAAATCAATTTCTTGGGCATGCAAGCTCCTTCCCGAAGTTTGAATATGGTACTTTAGCATTTGGGCCCTAGGGTTGGCCCCATATTTTTCCTTGAGCGCCTTGGCCCAAATCCTTCGGGCCACCCTTCCTATCACAGCATATTCGGGATCCACCCCATTGGAAAAGAAAAACGATAGATTGGGACCAAACTTATCAATGTCCATTCCCCTGCTCAAATAATATTCCACATAAGTGAACCCATTGGAGAGGGTAAAAGCCAATTGTGTGATGGGATTGGCACCGGCCTCGGCTATATGGTATCCTGAAATAGAGACCGAGTAAAAATTACGCACTTGATGGTCAATGAAATATTCCTGCACATCCCCCATCAACCTCAGGGCAAATTCGGTTGAAAAAATACAGGTATTCTGCGCTTGGTCCTCCTTTAAAATATCTGCCTGTACCGTTCCCCTAACTTGGCTCAGGGTATCCTTCTTGATTTTTTCATACACCTCTTTGGGCAACACCTGATCTCCAGTGACCCCTAAAAGCATCAACCCCAACCCGCTGTTCCCTTCGGGAAGGTCTCCCAAGTACGTGGGACGGGCTGTTTCTTTCTTTTTGAAGATGTCCTCAATCTTCTTCTCTACCTCTTTTTCGAGTCCTTTTTCCTTGATGTACTTCTCACAGTTTTGATCAATGGCAGCATTCATGAAAAAGCCCAATAACATCGGAGCCGGCCCATTGATGGTCATACTCACAGAAGTCATGGGATTGCTCAAATCAAACCCGGAATAGAGTTTCTTGGCATCATCTAAACAACAAATGGACACTCCGGCATTGCCAATTTTCCCATAAATATCTGGCCTGTGGTCAGGATCATTTCCATACAATGTCACAGAATCAAAAGCTGTGGAGAGACGCTTTGCAGGCATATCCAAACTTACATAATGGAACCTTCTGTTGGTACGTTCCGGGCCACCTTCCCCTGCAAACATTCTTGTAGGGTCCTCCCCTTCCCGCTTGAAAGGATACAGTCCAGCAGTATATGGAAACTCTCCTGGCACGTTCTCTTGCAAAATCCAACTGAGAATATCACCCCATGCCTTGTATTTGGGCAAGGCCACTTTTGGGATTTGACTATGGGAAAGTGATTGGGTATGGGTTTTTATCTTCACCTCTCTATTCCGCACTTTAAAGGAGTAGACCTCGGATTTATATTGGGCAACCGTATCCCGCCATTTTAAAATCGATTCCCAATGCTGTGGCAGGAGGTGCATCTTCACCTTATCAAACTCTTTGATCAATATATTCAATAAGCTCTTTTCATCGGCACTTGTTAAATGGGAAAGAACATTATCCTCATTAAGACCTGATTTACCCAAAAAAAGTTCCTCGGCTTTACTTTGGTCCATATCCAAAATACTGGCCAAGGTGAGAAAAATACCGTACAGCTTTTGGGCGACCTTGGCTTGATTGATTGCCTTAAGATCATAAGACCTATTATTCTCGGATATTTCTGAGAGGTACCGGGTGCGGGATGGTGGAATTACATATATTTTTTCGGCCATTTCTTGGGTCACCTCAAAATTTGAAACCAATTTGGAACCTGCCTTTTCCACCAAAGTATCCATGACCTTTTTGTAAAGATTGTTCATCCCAGGATCATTGAATTGCGAAGCAATGGTCCCAAAAATGGGAAGGTTCTCTTCCTTGGCATGCCATAGCCTATGGTTTCGCGCGTATTGCTTTTTTACGTCGCGAAGGGCATCCAAAGCTCCCCTTTTATCGAACTTATTTATGGCCACCACATCCGCAAAGTCCAACATATCTATCTTCTCCAACTGGGTAGCAGCTCCAAATTCCGGAGTCATCACATAAAGAGACACATCGCTATGTTCCAAAATCTCGGTATCTGACTGACCTATTCCGGAGGTTTCCAAAACAATTAAATCATACTTTGCGGCCTTAAGAACCTGAACGGCTTCCGATACATGTTTGGAAAGGGCCAAATTCGACTGTCTGGTGGCCAACGACCGCATATATACCCGTTCGCTATTTATGGCGTTCATCCGGATCCTATCCCCCAAAAGTGCTCCACCGGTTTTTCGTTTGGATGGGTCCACAGAAATAATGCCCACATGCTTCTCGGGAAAATCCGTCAAAAAGCGGCGGACCAGCTCGTCTACCAAACTGGATTTCCCAGCACCTCCTGTTCCAGTTATTCCCAAAACGGGGACTTGTGTAGCTCCGTCCAGTATTTCATCTTTATATTTTTCAAACTCGTCATGTCTGTTTTCTGCCAAGGAAATCAATCTAGCAATTGAATTGACATCTTTCCCTTCCAGTACTTTTCCGACCTTTTTCCCTTTGGGAAGTATTAAATCCGGGACTTGGGCATCGCAGCGCTGCACCAAATCATTGATCATCCCCTGCAATCCCATATGGCGACCATCATCAGGTGAATAGATGCGCTCTATTCCATAGGTCATTAATTCTTTTATTTCCTCGGGAAGTATCACACCTCCACCACCTCCAAAAATCTTGATATGGCCAGCCCCCCTTTCCTGGAGCAAATCAAACATATATCTGAAGTACTCATTATGCCCACCTTGATATGAAGTCATGGCGATGGCATTGGCATCTTCCTGAATGGCACAATCTACCACTTCGGCCACACTTCTATCATGCCCCAAGTGAATCACCTCGACACCAGTGGATTGGATAATACGCCTCATGATATTAATGGCTGCATCATGCCCATCAAAAAGCGAAGCTGCAGTTACAATCCTGATTTTATTTTTAGGCGAATAGGGTTTGATTTGTTCCATTATCAATAAAAGGTCTTTTTCCGCCATGCAATTTACAGAAAATGCAAATCAAAATCGATTTCACTTAGAATATTACAAAAAACTTTGGTCCTTTGGTCTGCTTTTTCTGAATGTTATAATTTTATCGGTCTAAATTCGTCCATGAAGCTCACTATACTTATCCATTGTCCTGACCAATCCGGTATTATACGATCAGTAACCACTTTTATCCATCAGCAAGAAGGAAACGTTGTGTATTTGGATCAGCATGTGGACAAACAAGCGGGGGTTTTCTTTATGCGTTTGCAAAGTGAGTTTGAAAAAGAAATTGTTTTGGATGGTTTCAAGACAGAATTTGACGCTACGCTTGCCAAGGAATTCAATATGGAGTGGGATGCCTATCTTGAAGGCTACAAACCAAAAATGGCCATCTTTGTATCCAAGTACAACCATTGCCTTTATGACTTATTGAGCCGTTTCAAATCCGGAGAATTATTGGTTGATATTCCTTTTATCCTGAGCAACCACCAAGATTTGGCCTATGTGGCGGAACAGTTCAAGATTCCGTTTTACCATGTTCCTGTCACCAAGGAAACCAAGGAAAATGCCGAAGTCGAACAGCTCAAACTATTAAAGGAACACCAAGTGGATTTTATCGTATTGGCACGTTACATGCAGATTATATCCCCAAGATTGATTGATACCTATCCTCAAAAAATCATTAACATCCACCATTCCTTTTTGCCAGCCTTTGTAGGAGCTAAACCTTACCATGCCGCTTTTGAACGTGGTGTGAAAATTATTGGGGCCACTAGTCATTATGTAACTGAAGATTTGGATGCCGGCCCTATTATTGAACAGGATGTTACGGCTGTTTCCCACTCGCATTCCATAAAAGATTTTATTGCCAAGGGTAAAGATTTGGAACGTATTGTACTTTCCCGTGCCGTACAGTTGCACGTAGCCCGAAAAACTATGGTCTACAACAACAAGACGGTGATTTTTTCTTAAAAATTGCATCCCACAAACCTTGTTAAGGGCTAATATTCTATATTTTCACTCCATAACTATAAAAAAAATACCATGAAACGAACACTGCTATGCATTCTCCTATTTCAGTTTGTGGGATGCACCGAACTGCAACAAGTAGTAAACCAATTGCCCCAAGGAACCACAGGAATTGGAAACGCAGAAATTGCCCAAGGTCTTAGGGAAGCCCTAAACATGGGTATTGAAAAACAAGTGGACAAGTTGGCCCTTGAGAATGGCTTTTTTAAGAATGAACTGGTAAAAATCCTTTTACCCCAAGAGCTTCAGAAGGTAGACAAAACCCTTCGCGATGTGGGTCTTGGCAATCTGGCCGATGAAGGTTTAAGAATCATCAACCGTGCGGCAGAGGATGCCGTGGGTGAAGCCACTCCTATTTTTGTGGAGGCGGTCAAGGGAATCACCTTTAATGATGCCAGACAGATTCTATTGGGAAGCGACAATGCCGCCACACAGTACTTGGAAGGTTCCACCAAAACAAAATTGTACGAAAAGTTTAATCCCATTATTAAAAATTCATTTCAAAAAGTGGGGGCCGACCAAATCTGGAGCAATATCATCACAAAGTACAACAATCTGCCACTAACCAATAATGTCAACCCGGATTTAACCGACTACACTACCACCCAAGCCTTGTCTGGAGTGTATACCATGATTGCCGTAGAAGAGAAGGAAATACGGACAAAAATTTCCTCTAGGACCACCGATTTGTTAAAAAAGGTGTTTGCTTTGCAAGATTAATCATAATTTTTTCCGAATTACACAATAATAGAAATTTATTGTCGTTATAATTTCAATAAAATGAGACATTTATAACAAATTCCTAAAGTTAATTTAACCTTTATCCTACGGTTAAGCGGGAATTTTGCAAAGAATTATAATTATCTGAGTTAGCATTTTTTTGAGTTAGTTAGTTTTAAAACCGGTGCGTGCACCGGTTTTTTTATACCCCTAAGCGACCATGCTAATTCTTTCTGTAAAGTCCATCGAATGCCGTGGATACGACCTCATCTCCTTGTAAAACCTCCCAAAGTTGTCGAACCGTACCATCATCATTAGCGGTCCAAGTTATTCGGTTTCTATACATTTTACCATCATCTTTCATAAACTCTTCTGAAGTAAGAATCATTTGATTGCCGACCTTGTTTCCTTTTAATTTTAGGTGCGTACCGGTATTGTCTACCCATAACTGTTCCCATTGCTGATCGGCTATGTTGAAAAAGTTGATGCTGGTACCAGTATATCCCGGGTTGGCACTGACCCAATTCTCACGAATCACACATCCATTTTCTTCCCTGTTAATACTACTCTTACCTGCAGGAGTACCATCGGCGAAATTAGTAACCGTCCATTCGCCCACCCAAAAATCAAAAGCTTTTTGATCATTTGAACAGCAATTACACCCAGCAGTTTTTTGGGCATTTAGATAAAAAGTGGACAACAAGATAAAGGACAGCACCAATCTCCGCATAAGGCAGTCTTTTGTATTCCAAAAATGTTCAAGTGGCTCTCCTAAAGGTACGTTAATTAATTCCTTAAAAAATGTAAAGGGGTGTGAACAAAACATCCCGCAATGTTAAATTTTAGATAAAGTACCTGATTTATAGACGTATACCGCCACATCGTATAATCCACTGAGCCGTTTTGGACGTATCTTTGTTATAACAAATCTTGTAATATGAACAATCAGTATTGTAGAGTCGGAACTGTGACCCCGATCACTAGCGGAAATCAGGCAATCTCCATTTTGGAGTTCAGATACAACAACTTTCTTGAAAAAGCAGCCAATGTATCATCCATGGATACTCATTTGGGTGAATTTTTCAGAAGAAAGGCCCAAGGCATCAAAAAGATATTGGAAGCTTTGGGCTAAGACTTTTGAAGCAGTTTTTCCAATTCAATGGCCATTTCCATTTGAATGGCTTTAGCTTTGTTTGCAGCAACATCTGCAAAATCCAACCCTTGGGAAGCATACAGTATTCCTCGGGAAGAGTTGACCAATAGCCCAACCTCTTGGGTCATTCCGTATTGGCAGACTTCCTGTAAGCTTCCTCCTTGTGCCCCTACTCCTGGCACCAACAAAAAACTTTCCGGTACTATTTTCCGAATTCCCTCTAGATAAGTGGCTTTTGTAGCCCCCACTACATACATCAACCTTTCTGAATTTTTATACGTTTTAGATATCTCCAAAACTTCTTTATAAAGTTCTTCATCTCCAATTTTCTTGGTCTGAAAATCAAAAGCCCCTTGATTGGATGTCAATGCCAACAATATGACGTGCTTATTCTCGAAATCCAAAAATGGCTCCACGGAATCACGGCCCATATATGGTGCAATGGTAATCGAATCAAAATTCAAGGTTTCAAAAAAGGCCTTGGCATATCTGGTGGATGTATTTCCAATATCTCCCCGCTTGGCATCGGCAATGGTAAAAACTTCAGGATGCATCTCATTTAAATAGCCCATGGTCCTTTCCAAGGATTTCCAACCTTGGAGACCATACGCTTCATAGAATGCAATGTTGGGCTTATAGGCCACACAGTATGTATGGGTAGCATCTATAATGGCCTTATTGAATGCGAAAATGGGATCCTCCTCTTTGAGCAGGTGTTGGGGAATCTTATCTAGATCTGTATCCAATCCAACGCATAGAAAGGATTTCTTTTGATGGATCTGTGAAATTAAGTGCTCTATTTTCATGGACAGGTATTCTCGCCTTGCTTCTAACCGTTAAAAAATTTCCGAAGCTTCTTTTAATTTCTCGGTGTTTTCCACCAGCATCAACTCATCAATTATTCTTTGGATATCTCCATTGATGATATTCTGCAAATCGTAAAGGGTAAGGCCAATTCTATGGTCCGTGACCCTGCCTTGGGGATAATTGTATGTTCTGATCTTTGCCGAACGGTCACCACTACTTACTTGGGAATTTCTTTTAGCGGCATCCTCGGCTTGTTTTTTGGCCAGCTCCATATCATACAATCGGGACCGAAGCACCTTAAAAGCTTTGTCCTTGTTCTTGTGCTGGGACTTCTCATCCTGACACTGCGCCACCAACCCTGTGGGGATGTGCGTCAACCTAACTGCGGAATAGGTAGTGTTTACCGACTGCCCGCCTGGACCTGAAGAACAGAAATAATCAATCCGGACATCTTTTGGGTCTATCTGCACATCAAAATCCTCGGCTTCGGGAATCACCATCACCGTAGCCGCACTGGTATGCACCCTACCTTGGGTTTCGGTCTGTGGTACGCGTTGTACCCGATGTACCCCTGCCTCAAACTTTAAGGTACCATACACATCTTCCCCGGAAACCTCAAAATGGATTTCCTTATATCCCCCACTGGTTCCTTCACTTAAATCGATAATATTGGTACGCCACCCTTTGGATTCGCAATATTTGGCATACATCCGGTACAGGTCTCCCGCAAAGATGCTAGCCTCATCACCTCCGGTGCCAGCCCTAATCTCCATGACCACATCCTTGGCATCTTCCGGATCTTTTGGGATGAGCAAGAACTTTATCTCTTCTTCCAACTTGGGCAAAGCCCCTTTGGCCTCCTCCAACTGCATCTTGGCCATTTCCACCATTTCGGCATCATTTCCATCTGCGATGATTTCCTCAGCCTCTTCAATATTGTTGGTAAGGTTGATATACTCTTCACGTTTATCCGCGAGTACTTTCAGGTCCTTGTATTCCTTGTTCAGCTTAATGTACCGCTTCTGATCGGCAATGACATCAGGCTGAATGATCAAGTCCGAAACCTCATCAAAACGCTGTTTTACAATGTTGAGCTTGTCTAGCATAGATCCATCCTCGTTAAGATTGCGAATTTACGATTTTTGGTTGGATTGTATTTCCAAGAAGTGTATCAGTTCCCTACAAAAGTGGTCCCCAAAGTAACAATGAATGCATTGAGACCATCGCTTCGATCATACTGACTAAAGCGCAGGTCTATAGTCTTCAATCCGAAACTGAACACCTTGGTATTGGCAAAGATGTCTTTGTATTGGATTCCCGCTCCATACTGATGGGCATCATATTTGGACAAATCATAATCCGAAGTATAAAATTCAAAGGTGGAGAGGGCGGTTTCCTTTGAATAGAAATAATCCGCCGCCGTTTGGGTGTAATAGCGATACGAAGGATAGAGCGTAAACTTATCCGATAACTTAAAGGGAAGTTCCAGATTGGCCGTATGCGAAGTAATACCCCAATCATCCCAGTAAAAGCGATAGTAGGACCGGAGCACCAAAAAATCGTTCACATAATAATTGAGCCTCCCTCCAAACGGAAGCTTCAATCTGCTGTCCGGCAACTGTTCCACATCATCCGCCAATTGGAAATCATCAATAAAAAAATCGGAAGCATTCCCAAAATAAACTCTTTGAAAAGGTGTACTCAACAAACCGCTCTGGGAAACCACATCCATAAAAAGGGCTCCCTGTAACTTTTTCCCTAAAATTTGGGAAAAACTCAAAGAAAGCGAGTAGGAGTTCCGACTTTCCTTATCAAATTCAGTAAAAGTGGGAGCATAGGAACCATTCCCCTCTACCCTATCATCAAAAAACCCTGGTCGTAGCTCAATGGGGTAAATAGCATTCCACTTATCCAAAAAAACATTTCCGCCCAGACTCAACTCTGTGTTCTTTTCATTGAACAATCGGGTATAACTCCCCCCAAAACCAATTGAGAAATAGTCGTATTCCGATGAAAAATACGCATTGGCACTCCAAATAGTGTTCCGGTCTTCCGAAGTATGCTGGTAACTAGGGTTGATATAGGCCAATACATCTTTACGCGATTCCCCTGTTGATGCATCAAAAGGGGTAACATTGACCCCGCCATCCAGTGGATTCACATTACTGGATGAAGCAGACGTATAGGCAGACAACCCAACATCTACCGTTAACACATCATCTTCGTTCAAGGGCATGCGTAGTACAATGCTCGAGGTGGCATCGGTGAGTTCTTCGGTACCTTCTCCCCCTGTTACCGCGGCATTATTACCATCCTGATTATAATAACTAAACAGCAAATCAACCTCACTGGTCTCCAACACCCGTCTTTTGTAAGTAGTATTGTCTTGTTGTGCCATTACCGTGGAGATACCCAACAATAGCAAAAAGAAAGTGGACAAACTTTTGGGTAAACCACCGCAGATTTTGGTCGTCGTCATTTTAATTGCATCCACAACCGCCGCCTGTTTTTCCTCCGTTGGCTCCCGAAGAAGCTTCCCGATAGATATGGAAATTCGTTTCAAAACGTTCGCAAGGCCGTGCGCTCAATTGCATTTCGGCATCGCTCAAGTATACCTTATCGTATTCCCGAACTACTACACAGGAGCTGGAACAAATCAACAACAAAAAGAAAAAAGCAAGCTTAGCCATAGTTAAATTTAGGGATTCGTATCGAAAATGATTCCAGAACTCTTGTGTATTTTGTTATTGGAATCCACCACAACGGCCTCAACTCCATCTATTTGATTGATCATGTGGATTCCGCTATCCTTTCCCATGATAAAGACAGCTGTTGCCAAAGCATCACAAAGTTCGGCCTGTTTGGCAAAAATGGACACACTGTTGATTCCTGTTGTGGGATATCCGGTTCTTGGGTCAATGATATGGGAATATTTTTTTCCTTTGAACATGATAAACTTTTCATAATTGCCCGAAGTGGCCACCGAAGACTCTATAATGGGCATCCAACTGAACACCTTGTCCTTGCTCAACGGATTGGCAATACCCACCAACCATTTCTCCCCAGTCACCTTGGTTCCCCAAGTGGTAAGGTCGCCGGAAGCATTTATAATCCCTCCTTTCACCCCTTTGGAGGACAAAAGCTCCTTGGCCCGATCTGCAGCATACCCTTTCCCAATGGCACCAAAACTGATGCGCATTCCAGGATCCTTTAAAAAAACCGACCGCTCATCCGGATTCAATAGTATTTTTTGATACCCAATCTTGGCTATGGAACTTTGAATTGCCTTTTCTGATGGGATACTGTCCATACTACCGTCAAACTTCCAAATATTATCCATGGAAGCATAGGAAATATCAAATGCCCCATCCGTTATCTCCGAAATTTTTATGGATCGCTCAATAAGCCCATAGAGTTCCGGACTTACTTTAACGGGTTTTATTCCCGCATTCTGATTAATTTTTGAAGTTTCGGAATTGGGGTCCCAAGAAGATATTATTTTCTCGATCCGTTCAATTTCCGAAACAGCCTCATCAATATCCAAATAGCCTATCTCCTCGTTTGGGGCCACCACGGTAATCTCGAACCGGGCACCCATCAATTTCATGGTCTTTTTAACCGTAATATCCCTTCGCTCCAACTGCCCAATGGACAGCAGACAAGAAAAACTGAACAAAAGGACACACAATTTTCTCATGGGATAAAGCCGTTCAATATGGATATGTATTTTTTGGGCGATGCTTTGACATTGAACCCGGTTTTACCCAAGACTGACTGGTCTTTATTCAAAACAACAACTAACGGAAAGTGGCCCTTAGGGTTAAACTTCTGAGCAAGAGTTGCATTGGTTTCCGACAATTCCAAAGGGAGTTCATTTTTTTTCTTCCTTGGAAAATCCGCTTTATAGAGTACATAATGTTCGCTGGCATACATCTTAAATTCTTCGGACTGCCAAATATTCTTTTCCAGTCGTATGCAAGGAGCACACCAATCGGAACCCGAAAACACTAAAATGATAGGTTTGTTTTCTTTATTTGCCAAACCAACAGCCTTATCAAAACTACTTTGCCATTCTTGGGCCTGCAGGCTTCCAAAAACAAGTAGGAATATGATTATGAGGAACTGTTTCATGATTTGGGACTTATAATAAAACTACTTACTCAAAAACCCGAAGTATGGAGCCGTCGAGTTCAGTATTGTAAACTTTAAGGGATTTCGCTGGCTGACTATCGACCTGATTCAGTGGAGTTCCATTTTGGTCAAACCGCGAACCATGCACATCACAATAAAAGATACCTCCATTTTGATTGACAAAACGTACTTGATCATATGATTCATGGCTACAAACTTGACTTGCAGCCACATAATCCCCTTCCAAGTTTTTCACAATCACCACTAAGTTTTTCAGGATAAAGCCCCCATTGGCAACTAGGGCTTGTGCTTCTTGCGACGTAAGATCTACAGTAAAATCCACTCCAGTGGGCTCCTCAACAATATTGCCGTCCACTTGATCTTTTGAACACCCTTGTAAACAGGGAAAAGTTAAGGCAAATGCAGCACCTGCCCCTAAACTTCTTAGAAATTCCTTCCTTTCCATAGCATGAGGTTTATAAAAAGAACGTGAAATTAAGCCGATTCGTATGCCTAATATTCAAACTTTCCGTACGTGCTTTGAATGGTAAGTCTCTTGTCTTCCGATGCCTCAACCCTACCAATGACCTGAGCATCTACATCAAATTGTTTTGCAATGGAAATAATATCCTCAGCTACTTTAGGATTTACATATAACTCCATCCGGTGCCCACAATTGAACACTTGGTACATTTCTTTCCAATCAGTCCCGGACTGCTCCTGGATCAGTTTGAAAAGCGGAGGTACGGCAAACATATTGTCCTTAATGATATGAAGGTTATCCACAAAGTGGAGAATCTTCGTCTGTGCCCCACCGCTGCAATGCACCATACCGTGAACTTGCTCGGCAGTATATTTTTCCAAAACTTTTTTGATGATTGGCGCATAGGTTCTTGTGGGAGAAAGTACCAATTTTCCAGCATCCAATGGAGAATTGGGCACTGTGTCCGTTAATTTCACCTGTCCAGAGTACACCAAGTCATCTGGAACAGACGCATCATAGCTCTCCGGATATTTTTGGGCCAAATATTTTCCAAAAACATCATGGCGGGCCGAGGTAAGCCCGTTGCTTCCCATTCCGCCATTATATTCATTTTCATAAGTGGCTTTCCCAAAAGAGGCTAGCCCTACAATAACATCTCCCGCCTCAATATTGGCATTATCTATGACTTTGGAACGTTCCATCCGGGCGGTTACTGTGGAATCGACAATAATCGTTCGGACCAAATCCCCAACATCCGCTGTTTCACCACCTGTGGAACGGATGGAGATTCCATGCTTATCCAAATCAGAAATAAGCTCTTCTGTTCCATTGATTATAGCCGAAATGACTTCTCCTGGAATCAGGTTTTTGTTCCTTCCTATGGTGGAAGACAACATAATGTTATCTGTGGCCCCTACGCAGATAAGGTCGTCCACATTCATGATCAAGGCATCTTGGGCAATCCCTTTCCAAACCGAAATATCACCGGTTTCCTTCCAATACATGTAAGCCAGGGAAGATTTGGTCCCGGCACCATCGGCATGCATTACCAAGCAGTGTTTTTCACTTCCTGTTAAATAATCAGGGACTATTTTGCAGAACGCCTGTGGAAAAAGGCCTTTGTCAATGTTCTTAATGGCATTGTGCACATCTTCCTTAGAGGCCGAAACTCCTCGCTGCGCATATCTTTTACTGGTTTCAGATGACATTTTTAAGCTTTGGGCAAAAATAACGGAAAGCCACGAATTAATCGCTAGGTCTGTTTTCCTTCTTTCCTATTTTCCAAACAATAGTTCCCTGTACTTGGTAAATGGCCATAAATCGTCCGCAATAAGTTTTTCAAGTTTATCGGACTGTGCACGAATAACATCAAAATAAGGTTTCACATTGTCGCAATATGCTTGTGCTTTTTTATGTGCTGTGGAAAGTCCGTTGGCCCGTTTTCTGGCATCGGTCATTTCGTCTGTCAATTTTTTGATTTCCATGATGTGCTCACCAATCTGCTCCAAAATATTCAGCTGAGTCTCCGCCACCTTCTTATGGGCAGCACCATAGACTTCTTTTAATCCGGAAACGTTTTCCAACAATACATTCTGATACCTAATGGCAGCCGGGATGATATGGTTGTAGACCATTTCACCCAACACCCGCCCTTCTATTTGAATATGAAATATATAGGCTCCCAATTCCACCTCTTGGTGGGCCTTGAGTTCCACCTCGCTCATAACTCCCATATCCTTGAACAGGGAAATGCTTTCCTTGGAAGTAATTACTTGCAATGCCTGCGGAGTGTTCTTGTTATTGCTCAATTTTCTCCTTCTGGCCTCTTCCTGCCATTCTATTCCATACCCGTCACCTTCAAAACGAATACGCTTGGAGGTTTTTATGTATTCCCTTAAAACATTGAAAACTGCCTCATCCTTTTTAAGGTTCTTTTTATCGATAAGCGCATCCACCTCCTTTTTAAATTCGGTGAGCTGTTTAGCCACAATGGTATTGAGTATGGTCATGGGTTTGGCGCAATTGGTCTTGGAACCTACACCTCTCATCTCAAATTTATTCCCTGTAAAAGCAAAGGGGGAAGTACGATTACGGTCCGTATTGTCCAAAAGTATCTCTGGAATCTTCCCTACCACATTTAGCTTGAGTTCTGTTTTTTCCTCTGGCGACAGTTTTCCTTTGGAAACCCCTTCCAATTCGTCCAACACATCGCTCAGCTGTTTGCCAATGAAAATGGAAAGTATGGAAGGCGGTGCTTCGTTGGCCCCCAATCTGTGATCATTACTGGCCGATGCAATGGAGGCACGCAACAATTCTTCATACGAGTCCACCGCCTTGATGGTGTTCACGAAAAATGTTAAAAACTGAAGGTTTTTCATCGGTGTGGTACCCGGGCTTAGCAGATTCACCCCTGTATCTGTTGCCAATGACCAGTTGTTATGTTTTCCAGAACCGTTGATACCTTCAAATGGCTTCTCATGAAAAAGCACCCTAAAATCATGTCTGTCCGCAATCTCTTCCATGACATCCATCAGCAATAAATTATGATCAACAGAAAGATTGGCTTCCTCAAATACAGGAGCCAGCTCGAACTGGTTTGGTGCCACTTCGTTATGACGTGTCTTTACTGGAATACCCAATTTAGTGCATTGTTTTTCCAAGTCACTCATAAAACTTAGCACCCTTGGCGGTATCACTCCAAAATAATGGTCATCCAATTGTTGTCCTTTAGCCGCGAGATTGCCCACAAGGGTACGACCCGCCATTACCAAGTCCAATCGGGATTGAACCAGCGCTTTGTCCATTAAAAAGTACTCCTGCTCCCAACCTAGGGTAGCATAGACCTTGCGTACGTTTTTGTCAAAATACTGTGCAACATCCGTTGCCGCTTGGTCAATGGCATGCAACGCCCTCAAGAGCGGCGCCTTATTATCTAGGGCCTCTCCCGTATACGCCACAAAAATGGTTGGAATACAGAGGGTTGTTTTATAAATAAATGCCGGCGATGTTGGGTCCCACGCCGTATATCCACGAGCCTCAAAAGTGTTTCGGATTCCTCCACTGGGAAAGCTGGACGCATCAGGTTCTTGCTGTACCAATTGGGCACCGCCAAACTTTTCCATAGCCCTTCCATCCGGCAAAATATCAAAGAAAGCATCGTGTTTCTCTGCCGTAGCACCCGTCAAGGGTTGAAACCAATGTGTGTAATGCGTAGCTCCCATGGACAACGCCCAAGCTTTCATCCCTTCGGCCACTTGGTCAGCTATTTTTCTATCAATTTTATTCCCTTGAAAGATGGCCGACTTTACATTGTCAAAAGCCTCCTTGGTCAAAAATTGGAGCATCTTATCCTCGTTGAACACATTCTTTCCGAACAGTTCGGAACGTTTCCCAGCTTCATCAATGGTAATGTGTTCCCTTTTTCTGCTCTCTGTCAGAGCATTGAATCTCATTTTTGGCATCGGTAAGCGATTTAATATGCAAAGCTACAATTAACAATTTAATAATTTTACGGACGAAAAATACTTTTTTTTCATATTACCCCCTCAAAAACAGGGGCAACAAAAATTTTATCGTTGATTTTGTCATTTTAACCCTGCAAAAGATATATTCTCGGATGAAAAATATATTTTTGTCAATCATAAATTTGAGAACAAATAACTAGCACGATTATGAGCAAATCTAAATTAGAGTACATCTGGTTGGATGGTTATGAGCCAACGGCCAACATGAGAAGCAAAACTAAAATTGAGGACGATTTTAGCGGGAAATTGGAAGATTGCCCCATTTGGTCTTTTGATGGGAGTTCTACCCAGCAAGCAGAAGGTGGTTCATCTGACTGTTTATTGAAGCCTGTGGCCATTTACCCTGACCCAGCTCGAAAGAATGGTTATTTGGTAATGGCTGAGGTATTGAACTCTGATGGTACACCTCACGTTTCTAACTCAAGGAACACCATTGATGATGAGAACGATGATTTCTGGTTCGGTTTCGAACAAGAATATTTTATTATGGATACCCACACCCAACTTCCTCTAGGCTTCCCTGTTGGAGGTTACCCTGGACCGCAAGGTCTTTACTATTGCTCTGTTGGTGGAAAAAACACTCATGGCAGGGAAATTGTTGAAAGACATGCGGATCTTTGTATAGAAGCTGGCCTAAACTTTGAAGGTATCAACCAAGAAGTAGCCTGTGGCCAGTGGGAATTCCAGATTTTTGCCAAAGGCGCCAAAAATGCCGGAGACCAAATTTGGATAGCCCGTTATTTATTGGACAGATTGACCGAAGAGTATGATTACTATATTGAATACCACCCAAAACCCATTAAAGGAGATTGGAACGGTTCCGGTATGCACGCCAACTTCTCTAACAGCACACTAAGAACCTGTGGTTCCAAAGAAGTGTATGAAAAAATATGTGAAGCCTTTAGACCAGTTGCTTCTGAGCACATTGCCGTTTACGGTGAGTTCAACGACCAACGATTGACTGGAAAGCACGAAACAGCTTCCATCCACGATTTCAGCTACGGAGTTTCAGATAGAGGAGCCTCCATTCGTATTCCAATCCTAACCGTTGAAAAGGGATGGAAAGGATGGTTGGAAGATAGAAGACCTGCTTCCAATGCGGATCCATATAGAGTAGCTGCCAGAATTATCACCACGGTAAAATCAGCCAAGGTATAATGTAGCATGCCCCATAATGCATAGATTAATTGTTGACTATATAAAAACCGCCCCATGGGGCGGTTTTTTAATTTATGGTGATGTATACAAAAGACGCATAAAAGGCAAGAAGCACTAGACCGTCCCGCCATCCAAGTCGCAAGCCTCTAGGAAAAAATACCAAGGGAAGTATCAGAAAGGATATACCCAACATCCAAAAAATATCACTTGAGAGCAGACCTTGGTCCACAACAGTTATTGGGGTGATTATCGAAGTAATCCCCAAAACCGCCAAAAGGTTAAAAATATTGGACCCTATCAAATTCCCCAACGAAATAGCTTTTTCCTTTTTCAACACTGCAATTACAGAAGCCGCCAGTTCTGGGATGCTGGTACCTACAGAAACCACCGTTATCCCAATAACCCTGTCGCTCACCCCAAAAGAAGATGCCATTCCTACTGCCCCATCAATCAAAAATTCTGAGCCACCCCAAAGTGCGGTACCACCCAAACCTAAAAACAATGTAGTCTTGTACATAGGAAGAGGTATGTCATCTTCCGGCATTTCATCCACAACGGCCGTTTTTTGAAAACGAAGAAGATAAACCAAGAACAAGAACAGCATAGCAACCAGAATAATGCCTTCATACTGTTGCAGTACCCCATCAAAATAAATAAATCCACAAAAAAGTAACGAAGCCACCATCATTACAGGCCAATCGGTGGTATAAAAATTCTTTCGGACATCTATACTTCCCATAAGTACGGTAACGGCCAATACCAAGCCCAGGTTTGCAATATTGGAGCCTACCACATTGCCCAAGGCCAAATCTGGAAATCCATCCAAAGCTGCTTTAATACTTACAATTAGTTCCGGAGCCGATGTGGCAAATGAAACCACCGTCATCCCAATTACAATTTTGGGTATAGCCAATCTGAGGGAAAGTGCCACTGCAGATTTTAATAACCAGTTTCCTCCTGCAATTAATAATACAAGACCCAGAACAATAAAAAGTATGTTTTCCAAAGAGTACGAATTTGTGGCAAATATATATGAAGATTTATTAATGGTTGAGCTTCAAGAAAAGTGTTGCCAACTTGAGCAAAAATCTATCTAAACCAAGCGCAATTTTGTTATGAAAAATGGCGAAAGAATTTATTAAATCCTATCGGCCCCATTAATGAAATGACCAAAAAAGCCCCATTTTTAAACCATACTCCCCTTGGTTTTCAAAAAAGACTTAAAAACAGCCCTACAATTATTACATTTTATAATTCCTTCAAGGTTTTTGTATTTAAATATGTAACTAGTTCCAAGGCACATTAAAAATATTGAAGGGCCATCTCATTTAAAAGACTACAATCCTGTATGCAATTGTATAGATTCTTGGTCAAAAACTTGGAGACATGATTTCTATCATTTTAAATTGAAAAAACAAAATCAGAAAACAACCATTTTTTAACCCAAAATCCATCTACCGATGATAACTATTGTGAAACTTTTTGTGATGCTCCTCATCCTCATCATTGAATCAATTTTCATATGATGAAATATATCTTTTTGACTTACAATTTCCCTTTTATTAAAAGTTTAGCATTTATGTTCTACTGATTTGATTATTTTACACCTGTAACAAATCAACTTAAAAAAAGTGAAAAAAGTAACAATTCTAGCCATGGCATTTTTAGCCATGACATCCTGTAAACAAGAAGCAAAAAAAGAGGAAGCCCCTTCCCAAAGTGATGAGTTCTCCAAAGTATTGGACAATTATTATGAGGATGGACTCAAATTGAATCCATTGGCCGCCACCTTGGCTGGTGACCACAGATATGATGATTCATTTGCCAATCCGCTTTCTGATGCCTACAAGGAACAATCAAAATCCTATTATGAAGGGTATAAAGAAATGCTGTCTCAATTCCCGGATGAAAATCTTACTGAAAGTGAGCAAATGAGCAAGGCCATTCTCTTATGGGAGTGCAACATTAATCTGGAAGAATTTAATTTCAACGCCGATCTTACCCCTATTGACCAAATGTGGTCCCTTAATTTATTTGTGGGGCAGTTGGCAAGTGGAGCCAGCGCCCAGCCTTTCAAAACGGTCCAAGATTACGAAAATTGGATGAAACGAGTAGATGACTATTTGGAATGGCTATCCAGTACGGAAGCCAAGATGAAGGAAGGTATGGAAAAGGGTCATGTGCTTCCAAAGTCATTGATTGTAAAGGTACTTCCCCAACTTCAATCCCAAACAATCAAAAATATTGATCAGCATCTTTTTTATCAACCCATAAAGAACATGCCAACAGATTTTACTGATGAACAAAAGGCATCGCTAACTGCTTCGTATGAAGACATGATCACAAACAAGATCATTCCAGCCTACGAAAGCTTATACAATTTCATGAGTACCGACTACCTAGCTGCCGGTAGAGAAACGAGCGGCATACAAGGCGAACCTAATGGAGATGCCTATTATGCCCATCAAATTAAAAAATACACTACCACCAACATGACTGCAGCCGAAATCCACGAATTGGGATTGAGCGAGGTGGCCCGTATACGTTCCGAAATGGAAAAAGTAAAGGCCCAGGTTGGTTTTGAAGGAGATTTAAAAGCATTCTTCGACTATGTCCGAAACCATAAGGACCTTATGCCATTTACTGAACCCCAGCAGGTAATTGACAACTTCAATGCCATTCATGAGCGCATGAAGCCACAGATTGAAAAACTTTTTGACCAAAAACCAAAAACTCCTTTTGAAGTAAGACGCACCGAGGCATTTCGTGAGAATTCGGCAAGTGCCGAGTACAACCAAGGGTCCTTGGACGGTACCCGACCTGGTATTTTTTATGTTCCCATCCCCGATGCCAGTAAATACAATACCTATTCGGATGAGTCCCTTTTCCTTCATGAAGCCATTCCAGGTCATCATTACCAAATTTCATTGACCCAAGAGAATGAGGAGCTTCCCCAGTTCAGAAAGACACTTTGGTATAGTGGGTATGGCGAGGGATGGGCCCTTTATACAGAGTCTTTGGGCAAAGAATTGGGACTGTACACCGACCCCTACCAATATTTTGGAATGTTGGGAGCTGAAATGCACCGAGCTGTGCGTCTTGTGGTAGACACGGGCCTACATTCAAAAGGGTGGACCCGTGAGGAGGCCATTCAATATTCCTTGGACAATGAAGCTGAATCCGAGGCCAGTATCATTTCGGAAATTGAACGATACATGGCCAACCCAGGTCAAGCTTTGTCCTATAAAATAGGGCAATTGAAAATTAGGGAGCTTCGCAAAAAGGCCGAAGATGCTCTAGGGGACACCTTCAATATTGGGCAATTCCACAACCAAGTTTTGGAGACCGGTTGTGTTCCCTTGGCTTTATTGGAGGATAAAATTGACCGTTGGATTACTTCCAACAAATAAGAATTTCATGAAAAGGCCAACTTAGTTGGCCTTTTTTCTTTTTATCCCTCTACAAGGGGCAACCCAATATCTTGGTTATATTTGCTTTAACCAACACCTAACACCATGCTTTTCAAAATTTTGGCAAAAATCAATAAGGCAATACTTCCATCCTATACCAAAAAGGGATTGGACCTTTCCAAGGCTTCCAAATTACAATTGGCCATTATAGGCTGGCGGTACTATGTTACCAAAAACGCTTTGAATTAATATTGCAGAAGAGCCTCTATTTGGTAACCGTTTAGTTTTTTGGCACCATTTAAGAAGGTAAGCTCTATTAAGAAATTGCATTGTACCACTTCTCCACCAAGTTTTTCAATCAGCTTGCAAACGGCACTGGCCGTTCCTCCTGTAGCCAGTACATCATCATGCACCAACACTTTTTCGCCTTTTCTTATGGCGTCTGTATGAATTTCCAAAGTTTCCGAACCATATTCCAGCTCATAGGATTCCGAAATGGTAGTATAGGGAAGTTTACCGGACTTTCTCACCGGTACAAATCCGGCTCCTAAGCGTGAGGCAATTAACGGAGCAAAGATAAACCCCCTACTATCAACCCCAACCACTTTATCAACATGCATGTGACTTGCAAAACCGCAAAGAACATCACAAGCTTTATTCAGTGCTTCAGGATTGTTTAAAAGTGGTGTTATGTCCTTGAAATTCACACCAGGTTTCGGAAAGTCTTCGATATCACGAATGTAGGAAGCAAAATCCATAATTTTTTTGACAGGTGAGGTTTTGCAGTAAAGGTAAAAAGAAATATATTTGCAGCCCTATTAAAAGGCCGCGTGCCCACCCGTTCCGAAGGGAACGTTCGGACGGGGCGCGAAAATGACATTTTGATGTTCTTTGTTTATGTGCTGTACAGTTCTAAATTTGAGCGATATTATGTTGGTTTCACCAAGGATATCGCTAGACGATTGAAGGAACACAACACAGGAAAAACCACATCGACCAAACCATTTGTTCCTTGGAAGCTGATTCGCAAAGAAAGTTTCGAAACTTTAGCAGAGGCTCGGAAAAGAGAAAAATACTTGAAATCGGCTGCTGGAAGAAGATGGAGAAAATTACATATTAGGCCGCGTGGCGCAACTGAATAGCGCATCTGATTACGGCTCAGAAGGTTGCAGGTTTGAATCCTGCCGCGGTCACTAAACGGGATTTTTCACAAATCGAGTGGAAATTCCCGTTTTTTATTACCTTCAAATTACCTGAAAACGAACTGATTACGCCAAAAATTTCATTGACCCGAAAAGTTTGAACTGCTTTGTTTTTGAAGTCATACTCAATCCCGTCGGGGAACACCATATATTGTATGGCCCTTTTTGTTTCCAAATCCCCTAACTTCCATAAATACGGTAAGTTACAAGCGTAATCGAGTGCCATTATTACTGATTTTTTGAGGTTTGAACTATTTATCCCGCCATTCTCCAATTTCATCTCCAATTCCCTTTGTTTAGCTTTTAGTTCAGGCATAAAAAGATCATATTGGGACTTTGTGATTTCGTTCAGCAAAACGAATCTTCTTTCCAATGTATTTATCTGCTCTCCGATTTGAGCAAGTTCTTTGGTCAATCGTTTTTGGTCGTTAAGTGCTTCTTGATTGTTGGCCAACAAGGTATCGTGTATGATATCGGTCAAAGGTTCGATATACTTTTTATTGGCTATGGTATACCTGTTCAAAACATTGATAAACTCTTCATGGAGCTTTTTTGCACTTCTGCTTTCCCTGCTTCCCTTACGTCTGTTCTTGTAATAATATAGCCCCTTTTTCTTCACAATAAACCCAGTATAAGGTGTCCCACAAACCGAAGATCTGACAAACTGTTTTAATGGCAGATTTTCATCGTCGTACGAATATTTCTTGGGTGCATCTCCCTCGTGAAGTAAATTATGGATCTTTAAAAAGATTTCTTTCGATATCAGGGCCTCGTGTTTTCCCTGAATCACTTCTCCAGGAATTAGGCTATTGACAATAAGTCCACAATAGAATGGATTTCTAAAAAGATCGGTCAATTTTTTTGCATGTATGTCCAGGCCCTTTTCTTTGAGCCGTTTTGCAATCTCGACATGGGACATATTGGCATTGGCCTTCCATAAAAAAGCTTGCTTCAACAATTTTCCTTCATCGGTAATTACGAAATTCGGGACCTTTCCTTTCCCAGGATTTGTATTGGTATATCCAAATGGGTAGGCTCCCGTCCAATGCCCCCTTCGCAGCTTCTCCCGCATTCCCGTAATGGATTTGTCCCTACGGACCTGATTGTCAAAGTGGGAGAACATATGGTATAGGTTTTCTTGAAAGGTCCCAGCACTCGTGGTTACATCGATTTCCTGGGTGGCCGAAATAACGGCCACTCCCTGCTTTTTTAACTGCTCGCTGATATAGGCACCGTTCGCGCCCGTACGTGAAAACCTATCGTAGGAATAGACAATGATATAGCCAATGTTCTTTCTCCTTTTGACATATTTCAACATCCTTTGAAATTCCCTACGTTCATCGCTCTTTGCAGATTCATAGGTTCCCCCGAAATATTCCAGAACTTCCAATTCCTTTCGAAGTGCATACTCCTGGCAATATTTAAGTTGTGTGCTGAGACTGGCATTTTTGTCAAATTGCTCTTTACTGGAAACACGGGTGTAGATAACGGCCGTATTATTTTTCCCTATAATCCTTCCCTTTTCCCTTTTGGCAAATTGACTGAATACCTCTAAGTTCATATGTTCCCTTTTTGGACATGGCGGCAAACTATGTTGGCGAGTTCCCTGAGTTGCTCCAAGATTTTTTCCGCTTCTTTCTCCGAATAATCCTCAAACCCTTTAAATGTCTTGAGCCATGTGCTGTTGAATGTTCTGTTTTTCTGCCTTTGTTCAATGATTGTGTTGGACATTTCCATTAAATAGCGGTAGCTCCTTTATCTTGTATGGTCACTACCGTATTTGTATAAGCAGGCTTTAATTTACCTTTTTAAACTATTTAAATCCAGTATCGGATGACAATTTTATCCATTGAATATTAATGGTTGGTTAACTTCTTTTTGTTTTTGCCAGAGGGGAGACTTTTTTTCTGAATATCCTGTTTACACAAACAATCTTACCATTGCTTTGTTTGATTTCCAGGTTCTGAAAATCATGTTGTTTCAACATATCGATGATACGCTCCCCTGTGTCCAATCGTTCCAGACCTTCAATGGCATCGACCTCCCCGTTCTTGATGATCACTTTGATGGACAGGAACCTTTTACTGCGTATCATCTCCAATACCTGGATCTCGGAGGGGGTCATTCCTGAAGGTTTTTGCTTATTGTTATTTTCCATAAGTTCAAGTTCTAGAGGCCCAGCCCTTTCCTTTTCTTCTTTCTTTTGGACTTCTTCTTATTAATATCATCTTTGAGTTCCAGTTTGAAAGGATTCCACTCCGCTTCATCCAATAGAGGCTCGACTACTCCATTTCCCTTAATTTCTCCCACATAACTTTTTGATTGTTGAGCAGAATTTTCAGTGCCTTTTGCAGTCCTATTATTTCTTGGTTCAACCTTGACTGTTCCATTATGGTTTCCTTCGCCAATTTTATCAGTTCCTCGTTCCTTTCCATTAGTTGAGAGTATAACTGAACGGTCTCTTGTTTGCTCATAATCGATTTGTTTTACGATACTGTTCCATGAAAAATTTTTACCAAGGGTACTGCCTTTATATACTATGCCTTGATAGTTGAACGATATGCCCGAGACCCTTCCTGTGGTTTTGCTAATGTTGAATCTTGGCGATATACTTAGCTCTTGCAGTAATTTGACAAATTCAGTTGTATCCGTTGCCCTTGAGATTGCCAAACCAATCCGCTCCTGTAAGATAAGTTTGATAGGTAAACCGCCTGTTCTCAGGGTTTTCTCTATTTCCTTATGGTCAAGTGATTTTTTTGCACAGGCTTTTATTGAAATTTGGGTCAGTCCATAATTCCTTTCCAGATCATTGAGCACTTTCCGGCTTCTTCTTTTAATGTTACTATCATTTGTTATCCTGCCCGAATACCTTACCCTGTTGGCCACTATATGGATATGTTCGTGTTCCGTGTCGGTATGGCGGTACATGATGAACTGGTTGTTATCGAAACCCATTTTCATCAGATAGTCGCATCCCAATGAAGCAAATTCTTTATCGTCCAATTGGTCAGAGTACGGCAGGTTCAAGGAAACATGGAATACCGCATTCCCAAGTCCCGGACGCAATTGCCTGATCAAATTGAATTCCTGTGTCATGTTTACCGCTGTGGAATTCTCTATATTGGAATCGATGACATATCCTACTCCTTCGTTTACCTTTTTTTCATTGTAGACCAGAACACCATAGAAATCTTTCCCTATTGTTATCTTACCTATCATTGTTCGAGATATTTGATTTGAGCTGTTTCAATAGCATTTTCACCTCCTCCAATTGTATATGAATGCTGAAAGGGTCACGGATACCTGAGTTCGAGGTCCTGGCGAGTTGGTTCAGGTTGTTTCCCATCCTGCTCAGCTCGACAAAAAGTTTGCGGTCCAACGGATCTACCTTTTTCTTTGGCAGGGATTTTCCAGTACATTTTCTTCGGATATATTCGGCTGTGGACAATCCAATTGTCTTCGCATTGTTGGTAATGATCAAGTATTCGCTTTGTGTAACTCTAAAGGCGATGACAATCGTTCTTTGTTTTGATATGTCCATTTTAGGTCTTGCCATTTTCCATGAATTTGGTATTGTTCAAAAGGTCACTTGTAAACGAAGTGCGCAGTTTTTGTTTACAAAAACACAACTTGCTCCGTGACCTCCGATCAACTATACCACAAACCTATTGTCTATTGATTGTTTACAAGGGATTTGCCGTACAGAGTTATATGTACGGTAAATTTATCCAGTGTTGGAAATAAGGAATTGGACGAAATCACAGGGGTGAGTTTCTATGGAAAGGGAGAAAAATGGTCAATGTATGAATATACCCTTAATTTTAATCTCTTTACCAGTTGTCCAATTGTCATTTTCCAAACTGATTTTTAAAGCCCGTTTGGGCCAATAGTGGAAAGGGAAAAAACAGAAAGGGTATGACATTGAGGAAAGGGAACTTAAAAATGGTGATTGTTCAATAATGAGGCTTGGCACCTTATCCGCAAACAGCCTTAACATAGCAAATCATCAAGACAAATTTATTAGCGTTTTGAAAAATCCTTACCTCTATACGATGATTACCAGTGTTCTTTTGTCCAGTTTCCTTCCTGTATATTTTACTTTAATCCTCCTTTATTTTCCTTGGAGCACATGATCATTTAAATGATCATACATTTGTACGATCGTACAAAAAATGTGTCTCGTCCTGAAAAAAGTTGTCACTTAAAGCGGTTGATACTATAACGAGTTTACACATTTTTCAATAATCTTAGGTCAGGTTTACACCCAAGGTTCCCTTTGTTATCATGCAGGGGTTTGTTCCCTGATCATATTTATGTCTTTCCTTCCAATAATTTTTCCATGCCCTTGGTATCGGTCCGTGGGACATGTGGGCCGAATCGGGGGTCTGCATATTGAGACTTAGATGGGGCCTACGGCCATTGTAAGAGGAGACGATGTCCCCGAACATATCTATTGCCTCCACTTTGAGCCTTGGTCTATTGTTCTTGAGCCATTCGGTCTTCAGTATGCCGTTCACCCTTTCGGCTATTGCATTTTCCAAGGGATCCACCTTTTCTGTCATACTGATCCCGATGCCGGCACCCTTAAGGATGCTTATGTACCTGTCGCAGCAGTACTGGATGCCCCTGTCCGAATGGTGCACCGGTTTGGGACCGGTCCCATGCGGCAACTGTGATATGGCCATGTTCAGGGCGCCGATCGCACCGGAGGCCGTTAGTTTTGGGGATATGTCCCATCCTATTATCTTCCTGGAATATGCGTCCGTGACGAGCGAAAGGTACATGAATCCCTCCATCGTGTCGATATAGGTTATGTCACTGACCCAGAGCTGGTGTGGGGCATCGACCGTCATCTCCCTTGCCAGGTTGGGGTACCGCCGAAACGAATGGTGTGAATTGGTGGTCCTTGCCCTGCCTCTGGAGCGTCGCAGCAGCATCGAGTTTTCCCGCAGGAGGGCGAAGAGCGCATCCATGCCCATTGAAACCTGTTGTGGGCAGGATGGCCCGAAGATGATGCTGTGGAGCTTGCGCACGCCCACGCCGGGAAGTATGGCGCGTTCATTCTGAACCATCTCGAGCACCAACTGCTTTTCGGCAAGTGTCCTGTACTCGTATCTCAAAAACTTATAATAGGCCTGTCTCGTTTTGCCAAACAGTCCGCACAGCGTCCCAACACTTGTTTTGGGCATGGTCTCTTTCATTTCTTGGACTGTTTGGCACCAGACTTTTTCTGATGTTGATCTTAAGGTCCCTTTCCGCAATGTCTATCATTTTGTTGGCGGCCAGATTTTTGAGCTTCTCGCTTGCCAGATCGGACTCAAGTTCCCTGATCCTGGCCAGCATCCCCTCCGGGGAGTCCGGTAGGACAGTTGAGGCCGGTTCCTTGGTGGTACCGTCGTTCGGCAGGGCCTGGTCCGGACAGAACCTTTTCACCCATTGTTGCACGGATGAAGGTGTTTTGAGACCATACAGTTTTGCCGTTGCCGCCATGCTGAGATCCGATCCCAGATAGTGGGAGGCAACCTTTCGTTTAAAATCGTCCGAATAGGAGTTTACACTTTTCATGATTAAATTTAAATTATTGCTTCTATCATGACAACCTATTCTAGGACAAGACAAGGGTTAAATGGCCCAAGAACATGATACCTACATGTAATTCAATATTAAGTGATTTGGATTATACGATTAGGAACATAGGAAATCCAAAGAGATTTCCAATCCTTTCTTCTTTCTCCCTTTCCACAAAAGAGCGCCCGACAGGGCGCCACCTTCCATGACCAAAACACAATGGTTTCTTGTAGGGAAACAACCAATTTAACGGAATGGAGAAATCTTTTTGGTAGCGGTGAGAGAATAAATGCAAGAGGGCGATAAAGCGTCCTCTTGTTTTTATGAGTGATCCAGAGGATGTTGATATCAAATTGGGAACAAACTCACTGTTTTGTCATATTCCTATACTGTGACATTCCCACTGAATTCTATAAGGGACTGTTATTGCATTCTGCTTTGACATATTCTTTATCTGGCTTTCCTGTCAAAAAGAAGAAATAACAGAAACCCAATCGACATTACTTAAATTTTCCAATAAGTGTAATGCACATGCATATAAGTTATCACCCAAAAATCAATCTGTCCTAGTTACTGTTTGTAGTATTGTTTGTATACGGTTCGTTGGTTTCAAAAAGTGCCCTTATCTCCCTTTTTTCGGATGATTTTATATGAGTTACTGCTTTTTGGCAAAAGTCATTGAACAATGTAGGATTGTCCAGGTTACCGTTGACCCATTCTGCCAAATATCCATTGAATCCTTCAAAACCCATGGTTTGGATCAGCTTATAAAATGCCACGGCCCCTTTATTGATTTCAAGATATTCCGCTCCATCGGCATAGAGCAATGGTGGTTCTTGGTTGGGCTCGTTATTTTTGTCCTTGCCATACTTTTCCAACTTTTCTTGATAAGCTGATTACCGCTTCCCCACCTATTTCATTTTTCACATACAAGAGTCCCAACGCCTCTGGCAACCCTATTGTAAGCATATCCGCCCCTTGCACATTGGCAATGGTCAAGTTTTTTTGCAGCCACAGTTTGGCCAATCCACTACCGATGGTTTGATAGAGATAGGCTTTTTCCTGTAAACCTTCGGTATCGGCCACCCAACCTTCTTTTTCAGAAAGTGCAATGGTATTGGCAAAGGTATACCGATCGTCTTGCCAACGGTGTATTTCTACCAATTGAAGTTGATTGTCGACCGAATTGGCCCCAAAGTTGGTTTGCATAAAAGCAACCCCTTTTTTTAATGCTTCTTGATAGAGGTCCACATTGAACGAATGGGTGGGTTTATGCAGAATGGAATAGTCTATATTCCCGGCCTTGCCCTTGCCAACGCTATAGTCTGATGATCCTACCTGCCAATTGAACACTTGGGGTTTCTTAATGGTATAGATGGAAGTGGTTCTACCATCTTCAGTTTCCATTTTTTGTAAGGCTCCGGCCGTAAACGGAATTTGGCCTTCTTCGGTACTAATAATAATTTTACCTGTAACCCAATCGGCATCCGTAGCAAACACATTTTGGGTAAGGGCAAAGGCATTATCAACAGTGGCCATTCTGGAATCCAGACGTTCCAATCCCTGTTCTTGGCGTTTCCGGTTTTCCAATAACTCCTTGTCGCTATCATATCCTTTCACAGGTAAAAAATCCTGAAGACTACCAAAACTTCCCTTTTTGGTCAAATCTGCCTGAAAATCGCTCTGCACAAAACCGACATATTGTTTGCTCCCTACCAAGGAAAGCTGCAACACGCTATCTTTTTGTAAGGTAGACGGGATTGGATAGGCGGTCAGGTTTTGCTCGACATCCCCTTTTCCCATGGTCAATTCTTGTCCGTTCAGCTTCACATTGGATAATTGGACAAAATCCTTGGTATTGAAAAACAAGGTATCTGCCCCCTTTTCGTTGTTCAATGTGATATCAGCAGTAAATTCTGCCCTTCTTTTTGAAGGAAATAGATCCAATTTTACATCGATTGTTTCATATTTGGGCTGTGGTTTGGTTTCCAGATACTTGTATTTTATCTCGTACTAGGCATCCAATCGTTCCTCTTCGGCATCTGGGATAAAGTTGCCATTATCATACACATTTTTGGTGATGAACGACATCAAAAACAAGAATGCCCCAAAAAACAACACCATCACACCTTTGGAAACCATGCTAAGTTGCATATTCTTCAACGAAAGTCTGTTTTTCCATTTTTTATCCGAGCCCCGCTTCCATAGCCAAACACCGGTCATGACCAAGGTAATGGCCAAAGCCAACCACAATAGGAAGAACCAATTGGCCGATTCTTGAAATATACCATAACCGCTCATTTCCGAATAATCTTCAACTCCAGGAGTAAAACCATATCCTAGCCTTAAATCTTCAATGATGCCCATATCAAAGGAAACAATCAAGAAGATGAAAATGGCCACACAAAGAAGGTGTGTGAAAATTCGATGGCTGGTCAAAGCTCCCACAAAAAACACCAAAGACGCCCAAAGTACAAAGTTCAAAAAGGCCCAACGATAGAGCAAAAGGTCCTCTGCAAATTGTCCTAAATCTATATAAGAAGCTCCACCCAACAACACTTGGGTAAACACGGATACTACAATAAAGCTCACACTTAATATAAAAGACAGTCCAATAATCGCTGCCAATCTGGAAAGTTGGGTAACCCAGACAGGAACGGGCAACGAATCTGTTATTTGCCAAATATTGACCGTCTTGTCCTTAAAAAACAACTCGCCGGCCCAAATCATGATCAACATGGTTATAAAAACGCCCCATTGCAACCTAAAATAGGTCATATTGCTACTGATGGGATATTCATTACCAATATAATAAGCCGCATTCCAAGTAACATTTTGCAAAAACACCATCAATAAGATAATACCGAGGATTATTTTGAAGGAAGTAGGGCGAACAATGTTCAGGAACTCCAATTTTGAGAGTGACCATAGTTTAGTGAGAAAATTAGGTACTTTGTATTGTTTCACGACCTCTGGCAATTTTATGGATGCCGTAGAAAATGACACTTTCTTGCCTTCTTTGATTTTTTTGGATTTATCGGTACCGGCCTGTATGACGTACTTGAAAGAGAAGCGTAGATATGCCGCTATGGCAAACACCATGGCAAGTCCCATCCAAAGCAATCGGTTCTTTAAAACATAGCCGGTCAGTTTGAACAGTTCGGTATTTTTTTGTGTGGGACTCAACAGTTCGGTATAGTGCTGTGCCGCTACATAGCCTCCCGAATCCGCCAAGATGTAAGCCATTAGATTATCCCCACCCCCGGTTTCGTAGGAAGTTTGGGCGATTAAAAATAGAATGACCACCAAGAATACGGCCAAATAACTTGTGGTCATTCTACGGGTAAACACAATGGCAAAAAATACAACGGATACATAAAAAAAGAGGTTGGGTACGGTAAACATGATCCAACCGTGAAACAAAGGGCCCCATTGAACCGGACCAAAACGACCAGCCTCGCCAATGCCGGAAAACGGCACCAACAAATGCCCAACAATCATACCCGTACTTAGAATGACAAGGTATAGGAAAGCGGCCAAAAAGCGGCCTATAAAAAATTGTTTTTCATTGATGGGCAGTGCATAGGTCCACTCCGCGGATTTATACCTGATCTCTTTGTAAAGCACACCTCCGGTAGCTATGGCAATGATGATGATCATAAGCATACCCATGGCCGCATAGTTTCTATACAAAATGCTCGAAGCGTTCATAAGCACCCCTTCGTTGGAAAAGAAATCAAACGATCCCTTGGTATACCATATCATCTGAAAGGCAAGCATGAGAAAGAAAACAAGGGTAACCCAACTAAATACACGCTGTCTTAGCTCGTTTTTTACTATGGAAAATATTGTTTTCATTTTAGTGTTCGCTTAAAATTTTAAAATAGGCATCTTCTAAAGAAGGTTTTTTAGCATCAAAATCACCATTGGGTAAATCATTATATTGGGTAAGAATTTTTTAAAAATGGAACAATCACCAAAATCGATTTAATTGTATTTTTTGAGGCACGATTTCCATGATAAAACCAAAGAAAAAACGGGTCTGCAAATTAAACTCTGTCTGAAAGTAATTAAGTATTAATTTTTAGAGGTCAGTAGTTAGTTACTTATCCAAGATTTCACTTGGTGTATCATTGTACATTATAATGATGAACATCGATTCAAATCTAACAAAAAGGTCGCCAAGGACCGCCATGGGGATAGCATTTTAGATGTCGATAAAGCTCAACAACCGGAACACGGCCAGCATATCACAGCGTGTGGTCTGGGTTAAAGCCATCTACCAATTTTTTATGCTCGTAATCGGCCACCATAAGCTCCTCATAATCAGTTTTTGTTCCCTTGGTAAACTTATGTACCAATTTTTCCATTAAATTGTATATTACCGGTACTATTATCAAGGTCAAGAAAAGCGAACTTATCAATCCCCCGATGATAACCCAGGCAAGACCATTTTTCCATCCCGATCCCGGGCCTGAGGCCAACGCAATGGGAAGCATCCCGAAAACCATGGCAATGGTAGTCATTAGAATTGGGCGGAGACGTGCGTGGTTGGCCTGTATCAAGGCGTTCCTGACCGTTTCCCCTGACCGGACCCTTTCGTTGGCAAAGTCAACCAGGATAATGGCGTTTTTACACACTAGCCCGATCAACATAATTATACCAAGAATGGTAAAGATGTTCAGGGAATTGTTCGTTAACGCCAATGCCAGCAAAGCTCCGATGAACGATAAGGGAATGGAAAAAAGAACTACGAACGGGTGCACAAAACTGTCGTACAGGGAAACCATTACCAAATAGACCAATATAATAGCTGCCAACATAGCAATTCCCAGTGTTCCGAACCCTTCCGATTGCCTTTCTTTATCCCCACCCCATACGTAATCGACCCCCGTGGGCCGTTCGACATCCTGGAAGGCAGCTTCCCATTCATCCGCGACCGTACCAGCTGGTCTGCCAACGGACTGCCCTTTTACGGTAACCGACGCGGTCTTATCCCGGCGTTCCAATTGGCTCGGGCCCAACGTTTCGGTGATGTCGGCGAACTGTGAGAGTTTTACCTCTTGCCCTTGGTCATTAGTAAGGATCAAATCCCCTACATCGACAATGCTTTTTCTATCAAAACTATTGTAGCGAATGTTAATATCATATTCATATTCCCCTGCCCTGAATTTGCCATCGGTATTCCCGTTAAATGCTGTTTGCATTGTCAACCCCACCGTTTGTAACGATAATCCCAGGGAGGCCATTTTATCCCGATCTACTTGAACATTGATTTCAGGATTTCCCGTTTCTACGGACAATTCAATTTCCGTGGCCCCAGGAATCTTATGCAGTTCCGCCTCCGCCTTTCTGGCAAAGACCATGGCACTATCCAAACTAGGTCCGGTCACTACCAAGGCCAACGGGGCTTCCTCCGCCACTCCCAAAAGACTTATAGGGACGGTTTTCACCTTGGCTCCGACCAAAATTTTCTCTAAACGACGTTTTGTTTTGGCGGCAAATACATAAGAATCGTCCTGCCTTTCATTTTCATCAACCATTTGGACGTTTATTTCCGCCTTGTAAGCTGTAGCCTGTGAAGCTCCTAAGCCTTCGCTGGTCTGGCCTACAGTGGTGATAAGGCTCTTGACTTCTTCCTGTGTATTCAAAAAGGCCTCTGCTTTTTGGGCCATAAAATTACTTTCTTCCAATGAGGCATCTTTTGGTAGTTCTATCTGCACCAAAAACTCGCCCCTATCCGATGTGGCAAAGAATTCGCCTCCAATAAATCCTGCCGCTACCAAGGCGATCGAAGCAAAGAAGATAACCAAAACGATGGACAGCGTGGTTTTATAATGATCCAGGCACCAGGTCAATAAGCCGGAGATCCAATTCGTGAAACGTTTTAATTGTGTTTCGAATTTGATGATAAGCCTACCGAACAGGTTTTTACCTGTGATATGCTCCAATTTTCCGAAACGGGACGATAACCAAGGAATAATGGTAAACGATGCCAATAGGGACAACAAGGTCGAAATAATTATGGTCACACAAAATTGGGTAATGATTTTGGACACCAGACCGCTGCTCATGGCAATGGGAAAAAAGACGACCACGATTACCAGCGTTATGGATGTTACCGTGCCCCCGATTTCAGCGGTACCGTCATAGGCCGCACGGACACGGTTTTTGCCCATTTCCATATGCCGGTAAATGTTTTCGAGTACAACGATGGCATCGTCCACCAAGATGCCTACGACCAAAGACAATCCTAATAAACTCATTAAGTTCAAGGTATAATCCAACAACAAAAAGCCTATAAATGTCGCAACCAACGATGCGGGTATGGACACCATTACAATTAGCGAGTTTCTTACACTGTGCAAGAAGAACAGCATTACGATCGCCACCAATAACACGGCGATCAATAGGTCATGGATTACGGAATCGGCCGCCTCTAGGGTAAAAACACTACTGTCATTGGCGACATTGAGACTGAGGTCTATGGTTTTATAATCGGTCTCGAGCTGTGCTATCCGTTTTAATATATCTTCACTTACAGCTACGGCATTGGCATCGGACTGCTTGATCACCTGCAGTAGGATGGCACTTTTTTGCTTTACCCGTGCAATTTTTTCAGGTATTTTTTGACTGTCCTGAACATCCGCAATATCACTGAGCCTCACTTGGATGCCATCTTTATCAGCGACTACCAGATTGCGCAGCTCTTCAACATTTTTATATTTTCCGGCCAACCGGATCAATATTTTTTGCTGCCTGGTCTGAATATTTCCTGTGGGGAAATCCAAATTCGAGGCCAGGATGGTCTGTTGGACCTGGGGTATGGAAAGGTTATATCCATGAAGTCGGTCGGCGTCTAAATTTACCTGGATTTCCCTTTCTTGCCCCCCGATCAAATTTATCTGTGCCACACCATTGACCCGGGAAAGCAAAGGGGCAATTTTTTTATCAATCAGGTCATAAAACTTAATTTCATCCATAGTGCCATTAGCACCAATTGTCATAATCGGAAGGTCGCTCAATGAAAATTTGCTTAAGGAGGGTGTTTTGGCATCATCGGGCAGATCACTGATAATGGCATTGATTTTCCGTTGTGCATCGTTTAGGGAAATATCAACATTGGCATCATCCGTCAAGGTAATCGCAACCGTGGAAAGGCTTTCATAAGAACGGGATTCTATTTTTTTGATGTTCTCCAGAGAGGCAACCGCATCCTCTATTTTTTTTGTCACGGTATTTTCGATCTCGCTGGGCGAGGCACCGGGGTAGATAGTGGCGACGGTTATGACATTTCGGTCGAATTTGGGTATCAATTCATACCCCAGTTGGTTATAACTGAACAGGCCCCCAAGGGTAAGTATGGTGAATAGCACAATGACCAATGAAGGCCTTTTTATGGAAATTTCCGCTAATTTCATAGTATGGAATAAAATGTTTCAGGTTATTGTCCGGTTCTAGTCGATGATGTCTATCTTGGAACCGTTCTGTAGATTGATCTGCCCGGTAACTATTACGAGTTCATTGCTGTCCAGACCATCTAATATTTCGACCTTATCACCGAATATTCTTCCAGCCGTTACACCGGTCAGTTTTGCAACTCCATCCTCAGCGACAAAAACCTGGTTACTGCTTACACTTCCCAGGAACGCATTTCTAGGGGCCACCAGTATCTTTTCGCTTTCCCGGTCTGACGAGGTGAAGGATGCCGTCCCGTACATGCCCGCCTTCAAGGCGTTGTCCGGATTGTTCGATATCTCGATTTCCACAGGAAAATTCAAACTGCTATCCGATTTCGGTGCTATAAACGTGATTTTCCCTGCAAATGTCCTGTCTGGTAAGACACTGGCTTTTACATTTACCGGGGCACCCGTTTTTAAACTGGCCACTTGGGACTCGTTGACCGTAACCCTAAGTTTAAGTTTGGAGACATCGACAATTTCGAACATTGGTGTTGCTGTTGCCAGAACAGAACCTGGTTCGATAAAACGCTTATTTACAACTCCTTTTATCGTAGCTTTTATGCTGACATCACTCGCATTTACCCTCGCTTGTTCCAGTCTCGATTGTGCAGTAACCAAGGTCAACTTGGCCTGATCCATTTGTTGTTCGGTCACTCCACCGGTTTTTAAGGCATTTTCAAAACGGTTGAAATTTTTGGACGCATTCTGATAGGCCGCTTCGGCCGCGTGCAGTTCTGCCGATACCTGCTCACTTCTCACAACTGCCAAAGTCTTGCCCACTCTGACATGATCACCTTCTTCTACCAATACCCTAACGACTCTACCTGGCTTTTCCGCAGAAAAATCCAGTTCTTTAAAGGGCTCGAAGTTTCCATTGGCGGTAAAATTGAGGGGAATAGTTTCCATCTTTACCGTATCAACCTTTACAGTGACACTAGCATTTTTCTGTGCAACTATATCCGTTTTTGCTTGATTTTCTTGTTTGTTGTTCATTAAGATGAAGGCAATCAGGGCCAATACCACTAAAATTGTAAGTATGTATATTATGTTCTTTTTCATCGTGCTTATTAGTTTGTTAGTGACTTTAATTCCCCTTTAGACTTCAACAACAGGATTTCTGCCAGTTTGTATTGTAAAATTGCGGAGTTAAAGTTGTTCCTAGCCTCGGTCAAGGCGTTTTCCGCATCCAATAGATCCGTTAGCGGAGCCAAACCTTGGACGTAATTGTTTCTGGTATTGTCCAAAACTGCCTGTGCCAACCTGACATTTTCGTTTTGATTGTTGACGGTCGCAATACTATTGTTTATTTGGGTTCGGGCATTTTCGTAATCAAGATCTAAGGCCAATTCGGTATCCTTGATATCCTCTTGTAAGATCCGCAGATCTATATCGGCCTGCATTACTTTGGAACGTGTACCAAAACCTGCGAAAATGGGAATTTTCAAATTCAATCCTATCGATGAAAAATCGGACCAATATACCTTGTCCTCAGGCTTTTTGAACCAGGGAAGGTCCGGGCCTTGGCCAAGATAGTTGTACCCAACTGTTAGGGAAAGCGTTGGATAATATTCCGCCTTGACCGCCATTTTCTGGTAAGTCAACAATTGTTCCTGCTTTTTGAGAAGCAGATACTCCGATCGATTCTCGGTATCCGGGGATGAAACTACCTCGCTTGGTCTGAATTCGAACTCGATTTCCGGAATTTCGATTTGGGCGGTTATGGGCATTCCCATAAAAAATTTCAGGGTATTTTCTTGAAGTTGTAGCGCATTGTTTATCTGGAGCCGTTGGGTCTCTAGATTTGAAATTTTAACAATAATCCTGTCCAAATCGATTTTCTTCGCTAGCCCATTTTGAAACTGGCCCTCAATGATATTTTTCGCCTTGATCGTATTTGCCAACGTACTATCAAGTACCTGAAGGTTTAAACGCTGTAGATATACTTGATAGTAACTATTGGCTACCTTTTCTATTACCTGCTCTTGAGTTAATCGATTATTGATCTGATAAAACTCACGGGTAGTTTTTGCTGCTTTTAAACCTGTGTAAACCGATTGGTCAAATAAGTTCTGGTTCAACGAAACACCAAAGACCGAATTCCATTTTTGCCCCAAAGTTGCCTGTATAACGGTGCCCGGTTGCCCAAAGGAACTTCCATCGATCACATTGGTCTGTAGGATGGGATTATAGACCAAACTACCATTTCCTGTGATCTGTGGCAATGCTCGCGAACGAACTTCCTGGATTTGGTACTCACTATTTTCAATGGCCAGCTTCGATTTTTGTGCATCGGCCTTGTATTCAAGAGCATAGGAAACGGCATCCTTTAGGCTAAGCTGCTTTATTTCCTGGGCATTGGCTACGCAAACAAGGCATAAAAGGGAAATGCTTAAAATTTTTTTGATCATAAACGGATACGTATTTAATGGGGGAGAAATTTTAGGATGTCCTATAGGGTTTTTTAAGATCCTCTTGTTTTATGTATAATTCTTTATTACCTAAAGTTTAGGAGCCGTTTCTATGGATGCTATATATACATCTTGCCAAAGCCACTAAATCTTTTTGTCCACTTTGGAAAAGTTCCACGTCCACCACGTTGATGGATTTACCACTTTTAACAATCTTTGCCTTGGCCAAAATATCCCCTTCAACGGTAGGATGGAGATAATCGATCCGCATATCCAAGGTATTTATCCTGTCCTGTAAGGAATCGAGGGTCGTCGCTCCGGCAGCTCCTCCAGCCGTATCGGCCATAGCGGCCAAAATTCCTCCATGCCATCGTTTTTGCAGATAGTCGCCTATGAATTCTTTCTTAAAAGGGACTTTGATGCACACGTACCCAAGTCTGATTTCCATAATTTCTAACCCGAATATTTTATTGGCCGGCATCATGTTTTCAATAGCATGCTTTAAAAACAAATAGTCGTCTTGCCCTATTTCCTGCATTGGTCAGATTTTAAAAATTAAAAGATTTTTTTTTTGCTAAAATAAATATTATTTTAGACTTTCTAACTAAAAAAGTCAAATGTTCAATATTGAAAGTACCGATAATTTTTCGTTAATACTTGATTCCGCCAAAAAAAGATTTTGCCGTTATGGCCTTAAAAAAACAACAATGACGGAGATTGCCGGGGATATAGGTCTATCAAAAGCATCCCTATACTACTACTTCTCCACTAAAGAAGAACTTTTCAAGGAAGTAGTAAAGCAAGAACATAAAACATTTTTAAACGAGATTGAAGGTCTTCTTTCTTCGGTTGTCCCTGCAGAAGAGTTATTCCATATTTACCTAGAAAGGCGACTGATCTACTTTCGCGATTTTGCACACCTCAGTTCTTTGAGCCTGGAATCTATAAACAGTTTAAAACCCGTTTACGCCCGCCTATTCGAAAACCTTCGCAAAGAAGAAATACGACTTGTGAGTAAAATATTGGAAAAAGGTATTGCCGCCCAAGATTTTGAAAATCTTGATATTGCTTATTATTCGCAATTGTTCATTGCCATTTTCCAAGGGTTGCGGCACAATGTACTTATTAAAAAAGACACAATAAATATCACGGAAATTGAGTATTCTCTATTGCAGAGACAATATGAAAGCGCATTAAAAATGTTCGTGAAAGGAATCAAAAAATAAATCGTAGGCCGGCCTTTAGAAAAAAGGAAACTAATTATTTGTTGCCTGTGCCATTATAATTTTTTTGTAATGAAAAACAAGATGCTGCCCAAGATTAGATATTTGCCTTTTTATGCCATCTCGACCCTGCCGATGCCTGTTCTGTACCTGTTATCGGACATATTGTTTGTAGTGGTCTATTACCTCATGAAGTATAGAAGGAACTTAGTCTCGGACAATATCAAAAAATCCTTTCCTCAAAAACCACAAATTACACTGAGAAAAATTGAAAAGAACTTCTATCGGCATTTCTGTGATATACTTGTCGAATCGATTAAGACATTGACCATCAGTAAAAGGTCGGCAATGAAACGTTTGCGTATAGAGAATCCGGATTTGGTAGAACATTATTTAAGCGAGAATAAAAATATTTTGCTTTACACTGCCCATCAGGGAAATTGGGAATGGTTGATATTCCTACCACTTTTTTTCCTTACCGATCAGACACTTTATACAAACCAATTAAAAACCACTATTTCAATAGCCTATTTAAAATTATCAGAGAACGATTTGGTGTCCATTGCATTGAATCCACCAAGGGATATAGGACCATTATCGACCTTGAACGAAAGAATGTCATTATGTTGAACTGCATCATCGGCGATCAAAGCCCTGTCAGAATCAGTACCAAACATTGCTGCCATTTTTTGAACAGGGAAACAGCTTTTTTCTAGGGGCCGAAAAGCTTGCCAAAAAAACCAGTGAAGTTGTTTTGTTCCCTTCTTACAAAAAAATAAAAAGAGGGTACTATGGACTACATTTTTAGTTTGATAACGGAAAGTCCCGTTTCCGTGAGAATCAATGGGATTATAGAAGACTATGCAGAGGCATTGGAAAACGTGATCTTTAAATCGCCGGAACTTTGGCTATGGAGCCAAAGAAGATGGAAGTTAAGTGCCTCAATTTGGGATTTTAAAGTACCCGGCATTATTTGGTCTATCCAAAATGCTATTGAAATTTAAGACCAGTTATATTTGACTAGAAAGAACCGAAACAAAAGGTTTAACGACCTAATATTATTTATCATTTTGGTGATCTTTATCATATTTCGCTATCGTTATAAATACGTAACTTTATGTTGCCTTAATAATTTAACCCAATGATCTGTAAATCCGAACTTGTTGCATGCTCCGCCTTAAACTTCGCTCAATTTGGGAGTAAACGGTTCACACTCGATGAGTTGGCAAATCAGCTTGGCATATCAAAGAAGACCATCTACAATTATTTTAGGAAAAAAGAAGAATTGGTTCAAGAGAGTACGGTCTATCTACTGCAAAGATATTCAAGGGAGATCCAAGAATCGGAGATTGCTTTCTGTAAAGATCCTCTGGAAAAGATAATACTGATATACAAAAAGGGTTTCGAACATTTAAAATTTTTCAGTCCCACGTTCCTTTTCGGACTAAAGAAATATTACCCTAAGGCCTATGATCTCTATTATAGCTTTCGAAATGATTTGGTAAATAAAACTATTTACGAACTCTTTGTCGATGCACAAAAATTGGGCTTTATTCAAAATGAGGTGAACTTGAGATTGGTTTGTGAACTGTACTTTTTGAATTTGAACACTATCGCTTTTGGTAAAACCAGTCTGTTTGATAAATATACCCAGCACGAGATTCTACAACATCTCATAATCAACACCATAAAAGGTATTGTAACCGAAGATTACACCAACAGGTTTATCCAAAAATAGACTGACAACCGTCATGTATTATAATTGCCCCCATCCTTAGGACAGGGACAGGGACAATTACAAACAAAAACTTGACGAGCTAGCCCATAAACTCGCCTAGCGATCAGATAAAGTGCATTGGTCATTTTTGCGCCTCTTCCTTTCCTTACGCACCGCTCTTCAACTAGACTAGGATGGCATTGATAATTTCAGAAATCGGGGCTGTCGGTGGAAAACCACTTTGGGAAAGAAAAATCTGCGGAACTATCTCCATTTCAATAGTATCTTTATCGTGTACTTTGTGCATGGACTATGGAATTTAAGTATGGTAACACTGATCTCAGAAGTCTGTAAGGTTCCCTGAAAAACGAAGCGTTGGAAATTAGAGTTCAACGTTTAAATTTGAGGCAATGAAAAAAAGCAGATTCACCGAGACACAGATCATCAAGGTCCTAACGGCACAAGAAAAGGGAAAGACCGTTGCCGAGATATGCCGCGAGCACGGTATCAGCCAACCGACCTTTTACAACTGGAAGGCAAAATAAGGGGGGCATGGGAGTAGACCAACTCAAGAAGATGAAGGAGATGGAGTCGGAACTTGCCGAGTTCAAGCGCATGTAAGCCGATCTTGCCTTTGAGAACAACGCCCTGAAGAACCTTATCGAAAAAAGCTAAGCCCGCCGAGAAGCGAGAAGCTGTCGGATACCTGGCCAAAGAGGTAGGGTTGAGTATCAGGCGGCCTGTGGGGCGGTGAGCCTTAGTCTGTCGGTCTATTATTACCGTTTCAAGAGGAAGCCCGAAGACGAAGTGATTATGGATTCTTTGGAAAAGCTGGCCGAAGGTCACCCGACCTACGGGTTCAGAAAGATGTTCCATATGCTCAGGGCAATGGGCCACGGCTGGAACCACAAAAAAGTCTACAGGGTCTATGTGTTGATGGGGCTGAACATTCGAAGAAAGCGAAAGAGAAGGTTGCCCGAAAGGGTAAAGAGCCCACATATACACCCCGTGGACTGTAACATCACATGGAGTGCCGATTTCATGCAGGATACCTTGACCAACGGAAAATCGTTCAGGGTCTTCAACGTAATCGACGACCTAAACAGGGAACCCCTGGTGTCCACCGTCGACACTTCGCTCAGTGCGAGGAGGATAACAAGAGAACTGGACAGGCTCATCGAATGGAGGGGTTCACCGGAGACCATCCGCGTGGACAATGGCCCTGAGTTCACTTCGGCCATTTTCAATACATGGGCCACAAAGAACGGTGTCGAGATCCGGTATTTCCAACCGGGAAAACCGACCCAGAACACTTTGGTCGAGAGGTTCAACGGCATCTACCGTAAAGAGGTTTTGGATGCTTATCTGTTCACGGAGCTTGATCTGGTCAGGGACCAGACCCAGAGATGGTTCCGGGAATACAACAATGTCCGACCACATGAATCATTGGGCAACAGGCCACCGAAAAAATTTTGGAAAGCCGAGGGAAATCCAGCTTTCCCTAATTGCTAATGGACAGCCATTTCACAAAAGAAAGTATATTTATGGACGCTTTGCTTTAGGGGAACCTTACACTATCTCTCGTCCAAAAAAAGTTTAAATCACTTCATATGCAAAATAACCTACTGAAGCAAGGTCGTGTTTATGACTTATATTGAAAAATGGTTATTCCAAAACTTATCAAATTTTCTCAATAAACCTCAAATGTAATATTTCATGTTTTAAAGTAACGCCAAAGACAACAGGCACTGCCAGTAATTACCTTCTTTAGAAAAGCAGAAACGAAACACAAAACACCATAAATTCGTTACATAATTAGGCATTAGAAGCAAATGCAAAACCATGTTTTGATAATATGTAGATTGTTGTTTAAAGGCTTTGGTCTATTTGTATTAAAAAATAATACTTAACGGTTTCGCCCGGTTTCAATGTGACGAGGTGTGACTTTTTTTCAATATCTTTTGGAGAATCCTCAAAATCATGATGTGAGGCCATAGGCTCAATGCACACAAACGGATATCCTGGAGGGCTCCAAATATTGACATTCGGAAAATTACCCAGAATCAAACTTATGTATGGTTTTTGGCCAGATTTGGCCAGACCAATTTTAGTGATAACTGAATCTTTGATGAAAATCCCAGTATTAGGTATCCTGTCATCATCAAATCCAAGAGTTGTCTCATTTTGTAAAAAGGGGGCTACCGAATCTTTCAGAAGACTATTTTTAATTAGTTCTCTTTGGGCAGAAAGGGATTTATAAAAAAACAACTCATGCTTTTTTCTATCATTTGGTTGACCAAGTGACAGATTAAACCCAGGATGCCCCCCAAGTGCAAAATACATGCTATGGGTATCGTCATTTCTGATGACGTATTCGTTCAAGATGGTATTATCGGTCAATTTATATCGAACTGAAATTTTGAACAAAAAGGGATAGTTTTCATGCAATATTTCTTTGTTGGGAACAAAACTTAATGTAACCTCATCATTTGATTTATGTTTTACTGTCATAAAGCGCTCTTTTAAAATTCCCATTTTCGGCATATCGTATTTGACGTTCCGAAAATAAAATTCGTTGTCCCTGAATCTGACATTTACTGGAAACATTATGGGAGCCCTGTCCGCCCAATATTCACCATTGCCCTGCCATAGGTACTCAAACTCACTGATTTTGCCTTTTATGCTTTGAAGTTCAGCCCCTTTTTTGCTTATTGATACCCTAATGGAATCATTTTCGAGCCAAAGTAACTCAGAACCTTGGCCATGGACTGTAAAGAAAAATGTCAAAAAAATAAATAAAAAAGCCAATACTTTCAGGTGTGGCATTTTACAATCCCACTTAAAAGTCTTTTTCGAATCTGTTGGTTTCACGGTGTGAATGTATTAGTTCATAATAAGAAAATCAGCATAAGGACAGGAACTGGAAGCAAAAGTAAAAAAGCGCAGACAAGCTGCGCTCCCTTAAAAAAACTAACTCAAAATCAACCTATCATATTACTTTTCACCATGTAGGTAAGCGGACATAGTCGGAAATACCTCACCGATGAGTTGCTCACTGACCTTGTCACTATGTTTGCCGGTGTACCAGCAGGTGCTATGTGGTATTTTTTCCTCTTTCAACAATGTAGAGAAATAAACTGAACCTTCGAGCAATCCGGGAGTTTCGTCCTGATAGCCACAACTCAATGCAATTTTTTTGTACTGGGTTAAATTGTTCTTGTAATTTTTCACTTTTTCTTCCAAATTCCCAAAACCAGCTACCCATTTCTCTAGGACTTCTTCTTTCTTGGAAAAGGTGCCATCGGCATTCATCGTAAACGGGAATGCAATCTTTAAGGGTTGTGAAAGATCGGGAGAGAATGCAGATCCAAAGGCAAGAATACCAAATATGCTCGTTATCTTTCGGTCATACGATTTTAATTCTTGTTGCAAGGTTTCAGAAAAATCCTCATCCCTCACATTTACCATTTTTTCGGATAAATTCTGAACCTGCACCAAGGTCGAATCGTTCTTAAACATACCATTCAATAAATTATCATTTGCCAAAACGGCAGGACTCATGGCATAGGCCACAGAAAATACCTCGGGATGCCTTAAGCTGATATTGATTGTTCCACCTCCGCCCATTGAATGTCCACTTATTCCACGAGATTCCCGTTTCGCCAAAGTTTTGTAATGGCTGTCAACATAAGTAATGACATCTCTTACAATAAAATCTTCCCAATTTCCCGAAACAGGTGAATTGGCATACATCGACCCTTCAAACAGATTATGGCCGTTGAGTTCTATTAAGATGAACTCGTGTTCTTTACTATTCTTCATATAACTGTCAAAAGCCTCCGTTTTGGGATATTCGCCAGCCTCAACGGTATAACCGTTCAAAAAATAGACAACTGGAAACAATTGATCTGAGTCTAAGTAAGACGGTGGTAAATAAACCCCAATCTTTTGCACATCTTTCGTGCCTATTAAATTATCCTTAAGTGATGGAGCCGGAATCTCCACCAGCGAATAGTTGCTTTTTTGGTCCTGTGCTACTATGCCCCCGCCTAATAGAAGCAATAAAATAACCACACATTGAATTTGACCTCGTTTTTTCATATATATATTGTATATTGATAAATTAAAACTAGTTTGAAATTTAATTGATAATTCAAAGGTCAACCCCTGTCTTTCAACTGATCTTCCCCTTTGACCAAATTTAAATTATGGATTTTGACCAAGGCTTTGATTTGCTCAATGACATCAGGGTTACTTTCGGCAACATTATATTTTTCAGATGGGTCCACTTCAAGATTGTATAGGAGTGGGGGGTCATGTTCTTCACGCATCGGTGGGCCATAGGCACCTTCCGTTATGAAATGGGCTTTGAAGGCTCCCAGCCTAACCGCATAAAGCTCATCTCCCCTGTAATAAAACACTTCTTTTCTCTCACTTGGTTTTTTTTCAAAGAGTGTTGGCCCAAGGTCATTTCCATCCATCTGTCGATCTTCGGGCAATGGCACGTTTGCCAATTTGCTGAAAGTGGTAAACAAATCCATGGTGGTGCCAATTTGGGTGACCAAACCAGGTTGGATTCGGCCTGGTCCCCAAAAAATACATGGCTCACGCATACCCCCTTCCCATGTAGATCCTTTTCCTTCCCTCAATAACCCTGCACTTCCACCTTCTTGGTTCATGATGAGCCATGGTCCGTTGTCTGAGGTGAAGACTACAATTGTATTCTTATCTAGGCCACTATTTTTTAATTCGGCCAATATTTGTCCCACCCCATGGTCAATTTCTTCAACAACATCGCCATAGAGCCCCCTATCGCTGGTGCCCAGAAAGTCCTTTGATGCGAAAAGGGGCACATGTGGAAGATTATGGGCCAAATAAAGGAAAAAAGGTTTTTCCTTGTTCTTCCTTATGAACTGTACCGCCTCTTCATTATAACGTTTTGTCAATGTGTTCTGATCAGCTGGGCGCTCCACTATCTCCGTATTGCGCATCAGTGGAACATTGAAAGTATTTATATCTTTCCTCTCTTCCGATTTCCAAAAATCAATATACCCTTGAGTTGACCTGAATGGAATAATGTTGTCCATGTCATTGCTGTAAGGAATACCAAAATAATAGTCGAACCCTTGGCTCGTTGGCAAATACTCCTCTTTATGTCCCAAATGCCATTTGCCAATGCAAGCCGTCACATAATCGACTTTTTTTAATTGTTCGGCCAAGGTTATCTCACTTTGCGGCAATCCTTTATGGGAATCGGGAAAAAGAACACGGTTCACCTTACTGGTCATTCCATTTCTGATGGGCAATCTCCCGGTCATCAATGCTGCCCTGCTGGGTGTGCATACGCTCGACCCAACATAGAAGTTCGTCCATTTTTGGCCTTCGACCGCCATTTGGTCCAGGTTTTTGGTGTGTATTGTAGGGTGCCCATATGAGCTTAAATCACCATACCCAAGGTCATCGGCAAAAATGACAACAAAGTTCGGAGGTACGTCTTCTCTCTGTGTAACTTGGTCGACATTGGCTTGTTGTCCCGTGCAGGTGCCAACCCATGACAAGAAGGCAAGTGTCAAAAACAGCTTTATGTTCATGAATCTAATCGTATTTACTTTCATCTAAATTTAATTTTTAATATTCAAGCAAGGCCTGGTAAATCCACAGAAGTCTACCAAGATAGACTTCAGTAAAGCGAAAAGGTTGGAAGAAACCTTGAGGTAGGCCGACCATTAAATTAATCTGGAATACTTTTCTTTTCATTATATATTATATTCTCGACTCCCAAAAAGAACACTGATGTTTTTAATATCCAGGATTTTGTTCCAAATTTGAATTGGCATCCAGTTCTCTTTGGGGAATCGGATAGAGCACATGAAAATCCTGGGCATTTTTCCCCCTTGCTTGGGCCCTAGAAATCATGACCCCGTGTCTTATTTGGTCTTCCCTCGCATTTCCTTCAAAGTAAAATTCCCACTCCCTTTCACTCAATATGGCATCTCTTAAGGAATCTTTGCCAAAACTTCCCAGATTCAAGGGGGTGGCACCGGCCCGGTTCCTGACCTCGTTGATCAGGTCGATGGCCTCTTGGGTGGGACCATTGAGTTCATTGAGTGCTTCTGCCCTTGTCAACAATATGTCCGCATACCTGATGACAATAATATCATTGCCAGCTGACGCTCCCACGGCATTTGGGTCAAAAGGTAATTTATAGGGGTGTGATTGATCGTTGCCCAACCCCATTACCAGTTCACCGGTTGCCGTACTCTGCCATTCGGTTATTATACGGCTGGTTCTAGTATCTGTCGCCTCAAAGGAGTTTACAAAATCATCAAATAAGTAAGTGCGTGCAGCAAATACAGAATTGTTCGGGAAAGGTCTTGGATAATCCGGTGGGAAAATCAGCGCATTCATAAACTGGCCCGCCCCAGCAGCATCTTTGGGAAGTGCCCAAATGACCTCGGCATTGCCCTCGTTCGATATTTCAAACACGTCTGAGTAATTGGGTAAAAGACTGTACAGTCCCAAATCGATAACGCCCGAGGACATGTCGGCCGCTTTTTGCCATTGCTTGGTGTTCAGGTAAAACTTTGCCAAGACCGACATGGCCACGCCTTTGGATGCTTTTCCAAAGGCCGGAGGTTGGTTGGGTAAAGTGGCTATTGCCCCCAACAGTTCCTGCTCTATAAAGGCCTGAGTCTCTTCGTCAGTTGATCGGGGCAGCAAAGGATCATCAGTAGAAGACCGATAAATCGGCACCCTACCAAAAAGCTTGTAAAGCTCCGAATAGGCCCATCCCCTTATAAAATGGGCCTCGGCTTCCGTTCTCTGCTTAAAATCATTCGAAAAAGAATCATTGTCCAGGTTGTCCAGGACCAGATTCGCATCACGAATGGAACTAAAGTACACTATCCATACAGGAATCAATTGGCCATGGTTGCTGTCCCAATTGTAATCGATCAATGATTGCCATACACTTTCAATCGACCCACCAGCGCCCCATACCTCACCGGCTGGCATGGTTCCCAAATAATAAGGGGACCAGGATTCATCATCCCCAGCCCTATGCGAATAGGCATAAGCTGCATTCAATAAGGAGCTGAGACCTTGCTCAGAGGTAAAAAGTGTTGAGGGCGAGAGCTCAGAGAACACCTCTTCCTCCAAACGTTCTTCACAGCCCAGCAGGCCAGACAGCATTATAGTGAGAGCTATTCTATAATAATAAGTTTTCATAATTATGATTTTTTTAATTGTTTGACCTAAAAATTGGCAGTAAGACCCAACATATAGGTTGTTGCCAGGGGATAACTACTATAATCGATCCTAACGTTACTTCTACCGAATGAATTAGCCTCAGGATCAAATCCCACATAATCAGTAATTGTAAACAGGTTCTGGCCGGTCACATAGACTTGAAGTGAGTTCAAAAAATCAATATTTTGAACTGGAACGTTGTACGATAGCCTGACATTTTTCAAACGCAGGTAAGATGCATCTTGAATGGTCAGGGTATTCACTTTTCCTGCACCATAGGCATTGGGGTTTACCCCTGATGGCCATTTAGCACCTGTATTTTGGGGCGTCCATCGATCCAATATTTGGTGCGCAAGTCGGTTTCTTCTGAAGTTTGCAGGATAGAGAGACTCTATCAGGTTGATATTCAATAGGTCGACACCTGCCTGACCTTGAAAAAAGAAGTCCAACGTCAAATTCTTGTAGGAAATTGAATTTTGTATACCATAGGTAAAATCAGGATATGGGGTGCCTATAATGGTCTGGTCGGTAGGCGTAATGGCCCCATCTCCATTTCTATCTTCAAAAATTGGAAAGCCTGGCTGGGCTGTGGGCTGTGGTGAATTGGCTATATCGTCACCTTCCTGAAAAATGCCGGTGACAACATATCCATAATAGGAGGCCAGGGGATCACCTTCTTGAATGATCGCCGTGTTGCCCACTGCTTGTACACTTCCCGTCACAATACTTTCAATTCGTCCCAAATCCACCACTTCATTCTTAATGGCGGAAAAATTCAATGAAGTATCCCATTTAAAATCATCGGTCACTATGTTGGTCGAGTTAAAAAGAAACTCAACCCCACTGTTCTTAACTTCGCCTACATTTGTCAATATTGATGAATAACCGGAAGCAAATGGCAATGGAAGGTCAAACAACAAATCCTTCGATTCTTTTGAAAAATAATCTAAACTACCACTGAATCTGCCCCCTGAAATACCGAAATCAAGACCGATGTTGAGTTGTTCGGTGGTTTCCCACTTAAGGTCTGGATTTGGAATACGCTGGGGGGAGACACTGCCTGAAATGGTGCCACCAAACACTACGTTGGGTCCTGTTCCAAAGGTCAGTTGCGATGCATAGTTGCCAATTTCCTGGTTACCTGTCTGACCCCAACTCGCCCGTAGCTTGAACTGGCTGAAACTATCGGGAATAAATTCTTCTTGGTCAAGTTTATAGCCCAAGGCAAAGGATGGAAAATAACCCCATTTGTTGTTCTCTCCAAACCTTGATGACCCATCCGCCCTTATTGAGGCGGTAAATAAAAATTTGTCAAAAAGGTTATAGTTCACCCTGCCTAGATATGACAACAAGGTATTTTCTTCCTTGCCACTAGAGAGTACATCCGTATTGGTGTCGCCCAGTGCCAAATTGTTAGTTTTGATATCATCTGTCGGAAAACCGCTGATATTACCGGAAAAGAACCGCGAACTGAACTTTTGAAAGGTGATACCACCCAATACCGTAAGTGCATGGTCTTCGTTAAAAGCTTTGTCATAGGTCATCGTGTACTCGAACAGATAGTTGGAGCGTTCCAATACGTTGATGTTCGCGATACCGCCAGCGGCACCGCCACGAATGGTCTGGGTGGTATTGTAAATGTCACGTCTCGATGTTTGTCTGTCGGTCCCGAAATTGAACTTGCCTGAAAGATCTTCAGTGAAATCGTAGTTCAAAAAAGCACTTCCGAATGTTCTATTGGTCTCGCTCTCGCTAATGATGGCATTTATCAAGGTAACTGGATTGTTGACAGTCAGATTCGCCGACTGGCTAAAAGTACCATCGTCATTAAATATGGTCTCCGTAGGATCATATAACAATGAAGAATAAATAGGCCCTGCTTGCTCATTGGTATTGACGCCATCGACATTGTTGTTGTCCTTGACCAAACTTGTGTTGAAGTTTAGGCCTATCTGGGTCTTGTTCCCAATTTTTGTCTCAAGGTTTATTCTTCCGGTATATCTTTTTATCCCCGTATTTTTTACAACACCTTCTTGATCAAAATAGTTGAATGAGGCATAATAGTTTGTGTTTTCGCTGCCCCCGCTCACAGCCAGGTTGTGATTGGTCAAAGGAGCCGAGCGAAAGACTTCATCTTGCCAATCGGTCCCCCTGCCGATTCTTGAAATATCCTCATTGTTGAAAACCACTGCGTTTCCTTGTGCAATTGACAAGTCGTTTATGGCATCTATGTATTGTGAGGTGGAAAGCACATCGATTTTTTCAGCGACCGATTGGATACCTGCATATACATCATACGTGACATTTACCTTGCCTTTGCTTCCCTTCTTGGTAGTGATCAAAATTACCCCATTTGCCCCTCTTGAACCGTAAATTGCCGTTGCTGAGGCATCCTTTAAAATCTCTATCGATTCCACATCAGCTGGATTCAGGGAATTCAAGGGATTCCTAGGGCTCAGGTTTTGACCTACTTCGGCCACCCCGCCAGAACCAAGGTTGGGGCTGTTGTCAATCGGGAACCCATCTATTACATACAAAGGCTCGTTACTGGCATTCAAAGAGTTGGAGCCCCTGATCCTAATTGCCAACCCACCTCCAGGGGCTGAACTGGCTTGGTTTATCTGTACCCCAGCAGCCCTACCTAGCATCATTTGGTCCACGGATACGTTCGCCCCCGGGTTCATGTCGTCTTGACCCAATGACGCCACGGACCCAGTTAAGTCACTTTTCTTCTGCGTTCCATAGCCGACAACCACGATTTCATCAAGGACGGCAGTACTTTCCTGCAAAACAATGTTCAAAACCGATTGTCCGTTGACAGGGATTTCTTTCGTAGTGAACCCGATATAGGATACGGTCAATATGACATCACCGTCAGTTACCTTGATCGAAAAATTTCCATCAAAATCGGTTTGGGTGCCGTTCGTGGTTCCCTTTTCGATGATATTTGCTCCTGCCAAAGGAACTCCTGAATCATCCAAAACCGTTCCGCTGACCGTAAAATCTTGAAAAAAAACGGCGTCGGTGTTTGGTATATGATAGGTTTGATCTTTAAAGACTGTTACTTGTCTGCCAATAATATTGTAACCTAGACCGTACGATTCTAATAAAGAGTCAAGAACGTTAGGTAAGGTTATATTGTTTTTCTTGAGAGTAATTGAATTATCATTGGGCAAAATACCATCTTTGTAAAAAAAGATGTACTCGCTTTCATCCTGTAACTGGTTGAATAGTGTCTCTAAACTTACATTTTTAAGGTCAAGATTAAACTTGGTCTGTGAGTAAGAGTGGTTTGCATAGAGAGCGGTTAACCCCAATAATATGTAACAAAGAAAGGACCTCATTATTTTTATTGAAATGGATTGACCATTTAATTTGCCTAGAACATGGGCAATACTTAAGTAATTATTCATAATTTTAGAGTTCAGTTTAGTTATTACTTCGGTAATACATTTTACCGGCAGATGCGCCAACATCTGTCGGTTTTCATTTCATTCTGTATATTTTATTTCATAGGCACTGTATCTTTTAAATTTAACTTGGTGGAGGCCAGTATGATTTTGTCGGTTTGATATTCCGCAAAAAAGTTAGATGCTTCTCCTATAGTTTGTATGACTTGCCCCAGATTTTCCTTTAAGTCAAGTTTTCCAGAAAATGTTTCTGTTTTTAAATGATTTTCCTTTATGAAAATTTCCACACCATAATATCTCGACAATTTTGTGGTGATATATTCCAAATCACGGTTTTTCAGATTTAGGAAGCCTTCTCTCCACCCAAAATATTCATCAATGTTCACATCGTGCATTTCTATTTCTTTGGTTTTGGTATTATAGCCAGCCATTGTGCCCGGGGCCATCTTAAAAGACTTTTCGTCATCATGGTCATAGGTCACCAAAACACTGCCGCTCTTAAGAACTGTACTAGCCATTTCATCATCGGGATAAGTGCTGACATTGAAAACGGTTCCCAATACATTGATCTCCTGATTGGTCGAGATCACCCGAAAGGGTTTTGATGGGTTATGTGCAACTTCGAATATGGCCTCACCTTCGAGAAAGACCTCCCGCTCCTTATCCCTGAAAAACGCAGGGTAGATAAGCCTAGACCCTGAATTTATCCATATTTTCGTTCCATCAGAAAGGGTCACGTCGGTACGTTTTCCAAAGGGCACCAGTATCGTGTTGAATACAGGTTTTTTTTCATCTTCTATAGTTTGTCTATATTTTTCACCTGTTCCCACGTGCAGATCTTTTCCCGTTGACGAGTACCTTAATGTGTTGTTCTTTTCATTTAGTTGAATTTTTTCTCTCTCTCCGAGCACCACGATTACTTGGCTGCTACTGCCAAAGTCAACAATTGATTTATTTTCATCAATATAATCCTGCAATGACTGTTCGCTAGATTTGTCAAAAACGGTAAAAACAGCAAACAACAGCGCTATCGATGCCGCCGCACCGTACAACAACGTTGCCCTTCGTTGCCTTTTTGCATTTTTTCTTAGAAGTTTGGCCGATCTTATAATACGGCTCTTAAGCTTTGTCCGCTCTAAGTCGGAAAGTGGTTCGTTCTCGCTAAAGTTCATACTTTATTTGTAATTATGGGGTAAATGGAACTTACCGTCCATATATAAGAGGGCAGTTTTTGATATTTATAGACAAAAAAAAACGCTTTTTTAAAAGAACAATGTTAAGGCCGTGTCGCGGATCGTTTTTAACGTTCTGTAAACCAGCGTTCTGGCAGAAGCAACAGAAAGTCCCAAATCTCCGGCGATCTGTTGATATGTCTTTTCTTGGGCGAAACGAAGTCGAAGTATCTTTCGTTGATGATCCGTTAAATTAACCATTATTTTTTTTAGCCTCTTTGACAGTTCATTTTCTTTTTCATCTTCGATCATTTCTTCCTCATGTGAAATAACCGTCAGGCCTGCAGTAGAGTAACTATTGTTAAAGGTTTCCAATTCGCTCTCCAAACTCTTGATCTTATGGTCGCTTTGCTTAATGAGTTTTCTTTTAAGGGACATTATCAAATAGGCCTCTATGTTTTTGACATCCGATAATTTCTTGTGGTATCTATAAAGGTCTAGAAAAAGATTGTGGATTTCATCTTGAACTTTAGCTCTATCTCCACTGATTTTGTACCCATAGGCAAAAAGTTTGTCAACGTAAAGGTCATATAGAGACCCCAAAGATGCCAAACAGCCTTTCTTCAGATCTTTCCAGAGCAGTTTCTCTATAGAGTCTAGTACTTGGTCTATTTTTTTTTCTCTTCCCATTGATACCGTAATCCAAATGGTATGGCAAATTTGCCGATTGACAAAATCATAATTAGTAAATGGAATATTATCATGTCCCATTATTGAAATTATCGCAACTAATGTATAAAAAAAATAAAGAATTGATAACAATGATAAATTTTTTTACAAATTAACTTTTTAATGATATGAGAAGTTGGGTGCCCAGCTCAAAAGGGCTAAGAGTGTCAAGAAAACAAAAAATGATGTCTATAAAAAAAGGGTTTTCATCTCTTACTAAAAATGGGCGACCAACAAGTTAAAACTCTGCAGACATGAAAAGTCATCTTAAAAAAATAGGTCAAGGAACGACTAGGTTGTTGCTTATGGTTGCCATCTTATTGGTTTTTCTTATGTGTAAGGTGATGTTTTCTCAGCAAAGCCCGAATATAGTTTGGATAGTATGCGAGGATATTTCCCCTTTTTTGGAAGTATATGGCGATTCAATTGCGAAAACCCCTAACATAAATGCTCTGGCTCAAGATGCGGTTGTTTTTACAAAAGCATATACCACGTCCGGGGTATGCGCACCTAGTAGATCATCCATTATTACCGGCATGCATGCAATTTCTATAGGCACACAACACATGCGCACCCTTTCTAACTCAACAATTTTTATGCCGGAAGGCCTGCCAAGCTATTCAGCCGTTTTGCCGGACAATGTAAAGGCTTTTCCTGAATATCTAAGGGCACGGGGCTATTATACGACAAACAACTATAAAGAAGATTATCAGTTTGAAGTGCCGGTTACAGTTTGGGATGACAGTAGCCCAGCGGCTTCTTATGAATATAGGCCTAAAAACGTTCCGTTCTTCAGTGTGTTCAACTTGGCTGTCACACACGAATCAAAGTTGATGGCGTCGCCAGACAGCATTTTTTTCGACCCCAATGACATGAAGTTGCCTCCATATTACGTCGATACCGAAACTGTGCGCAAAGATATGGCAGTTCTCTATACCCGTATCGAACAAATGGATCAGGCTGTGGGCGAGATTGTTGACAAGTTAAAAAAAGATCAAGTCTATGATGACTCTTATGTGATATTTTTTAGCGATCATGGTGGATGCATGCCTTGGACCAAGCGGGAAATTCTTGAAAGGGGGACGCATATACCTTTAATCATTAAATTTCCCAAAAACCGTTTTTCCGGCACCAAAGACGATAGGTTGATCAGTGCAGTGGACTTGGCACCAACAATGCTTTCCATAGCGGGTATCAAGCCTCCCGACCATCTTCAGGGAACCGCTTTTCTGGGGGCATACAAATCTTCGGAAGGAAGAAAGTATGTCTTTGCGGCGAGAGACCGTATGGCAAATAAATATGATAGGGTACGGTCTGTGAGCGACGGTGACTTCAGGTATGTGTACAACTTTATGCCAGAACTCCCCAAATACCAAGACCTGCAATACAGAAAGGGCATACCCACGATGAAAGAAATATTGGAACTCTATAAAGAGGGAAATTTAGATAACCCCTATCTGTTGGACTGGTTTGCCGGAAATAAACCTTCCGAAGAACTCTATCACACGAAAATGGATCCCAATGAGTTGTTAAATATTGCGGAAGAGCCCCAATATGCGGCAAAAAAGAAAGAACTTAAAGAAACTCTTTTTGATTGGATAACAAAAGTGGGCGACCTATCCTCGGTCGGCGAAAAAGAGATGGTATTCAACAATTGGTGGAAAAACACAAAGGAACCTCCTAAAACATCTCCCCCGAAAATAATAGGTAACAAAAATGGGGTTACTATAGAATGTGCTACTAAAGGAGCTTCGATCGGTTATCGCATAGTTGACCAAGGTGACCTCCTTGACGCGAAATCAAGGCGTAGGGCCAAAAGTTGGGATTTTGGTTTTACAATCGACCAAGAAAAGACCATTGAACTTGTTGATGTGCACAAGCCATGGAAGATCTACCTAGGAGAAACCATTAATTTGGAAAAGGGACAGACACTTATCATCAATGCCCATAGAATCGGGTATTTGCCCAATGAAGTGACCTATACATATTAGAATTTTAACAAAAATTATATAAATCAATTTAACTATGAAGAAAATCAATCGCTTATTTTTTGGAACGGCATTTTTGTCATTGCTATTGTTCGCCTCCTGCTCGGACACATCTTTTGAGGAAGAAAACCTGAATGCTTCCAAAAACCTAACCGAGTCGGATAAAGTATCGCTGTTCGGCAACATGTCCGAAGACATTCAATTTGATGGTTACTACGTAGGGGCGGACACCTTACTTTTTGATTATCGGACCACCAGTATTCTGGATGTGCCCCCAGTATACCCAGAAACAATCACAAACGACGAACCCATATGGTTTATCAACGGTGCCGGCAACGATGTGACAAGACAGTTCAAAAGCATGCTTGAAATTGCAGAATTTACAGGTCGCCCCGTTGTTGGCATACACAATGGCACCAAAGGAGGAAAACTGGATGCTCTTGAAATCATCTTGCCCACCAACGAGGTCGTGGAGGCCGCTATTGAAAAGAGTGTGCTCGAAATCATTGATACAGAGACCAGGGTACTTTTGTTGGGACACAGTCAGGGGGCCTTTCACTTGGCCAGATCACTACGTTCGCTGGAAAACCAGCTTTCGAACAGCCAATTGGGCCAACTCATGGTAGAAACATCGGGTGGTGCAGGTATGTGGTTCCCCCGAGGCCCCCAATATGTCCATTATGCCAACGAAGGTGACCCAGCCCCAAAGTTGCACGGAGTGCTCACCCCGGGCGCATTACCTGGAAATAGAAGCGTTATCTTGATTTTTGATGACGAATGGTATGATATCCCACCTGAGATTGACACCCCTTTTACACGAGTACATGCCCAAATCGTTTATTTGCGGAATCGACTGACTTTTGCCGAGGCTCGGACCTATGCCCCTTTGTTCGGCAGCAAAAAGATCAACTTGGATAATCTATAAATAACAAAAAATGAAAAAATCAAGAAGTTCTATTACTTCAATTGCCATAACTCTACTAAGCACGATGTTTTGTTTTGGCCAGGGAAAAGTTTTGGAAGGACAGTCGGTAAAAAGCGCCATTTTGGGCAAAGAGGTTGATTATACCGTTTATTTGCCAACCGGTTATGATGACTCTACAAGAAGCTACCCTGTAATCTATCTTTTGCACGGTTATGGGGGTGATGAAAATGTTTGGGTACAATATGGGCTTATAGACCATTTCATGGATTCTGCCATTGAGAAGGCACAAATCCCTCCTTCAATTGTAATAATGCCTGATGGAGGGCAGTATTTTTACATCAATGATTTCCAAGGCAATTCAAGGTTTGAAGATATGTTCTTTCAAGAATTTATACCAATGGTCGAAAAAACCTATAGGATTAAAAAGACAAAGGAACACCGGGCCGTTGTAGGCAATTCAATGGGTGGCTATGGCGCCTTTTTGTATGGGGTGAAACACCATGATATGTTCGGTACCTGTGTGCCACTCAGTGCGGCAATTATTTCAATGGATGATCCAATGACCAAAAACCCCATGTGGAAAGGACTGGCTAAAAACCTTTATGGGATGGATGTAGATTCTGAAAACCCGGATACTAGCCATTGGGATGCCAACAACCCCATGAAATTGATTAATACAATAGCAAAGGATAACCTGAAATTAAGACTTTACTTTAACATCGGCGATGATGATTTTCTATATACAGGTAATGCCGCGGCCCATGTCTCATTACGAAACATGAAAATAGACCATGAGTTCCGCATCATTGATGGTGGGCATGATTGGACATTTTGGCGGTCCTCTATCCCCGATTTTCTAAAATATATAGGGCTGGGCTTTATGAGACAGTGAACTTAAAACAGGGAGAGAGCCAAGCCCCATGCGGGCAGGCACTATGCGTAATCTTCATTTCCCGTTATATTGGAAAAACAACGCGCCTTGCCCTAGGGGTTTGGTCTCTATTCCCTTTCGCTTTGGACTTACTACATTTGACTGGACATTGAGAAAAGAGCATGTTGACTGTTTGAATTAACTTTGAAAACATGTCAAAACAAAAAAGAGAGTACACAATGGAGTTCAAGCAAAAGGCTGTCGAAC